>WNGJ01000015.1_pt1 | contig 113642 bp, 109 predicted proteins | sample 5400611 | NCBI WGS metagenome assembly WNGJ01 (sample SAMN13153375, study PRJNA577476) | soil metagenome | isolation source: 40 cm soil or saprolite under Garry oak tree replicate 1 | place: USA:California | collected 2016-06-15 | reverse complement strand
CAGGCAGGGCGACTCGCAGCACTTCGTCAGGATGGCCTTCGACGAGTGCAGCGAGTGTCTTCTGGCGGGTTGCGACGACGCCGAGCAGGCGGCTCGAGAGCGCGGCCCGTTCGGCAGGGGCGGCCGTCTGCAGCCGGGCGTTGAGGGCCACCAGCGTATCGGTGAGGGATTGCGCCGTCGAGGGAGGCCGCTGGGCGAGAGCGAGTCCGACGGCGACGAAGAACGCCATCCCGACGGTGAGAAGGACGGTGACGATGAATCTGAAACTCACGAGGGGCTTCCCCAGCAAGGACCATGCCCCAGCTCAGAATTGCATCCCTTCGAAGGCTTGCCAGAAGGCGATCACGGAGCGCGGCTCGCGTGTGTCGGGTTCCGAACACCGACATGCCAAAGCGACAAGGTGATCGTGTCGATTTCCCAAGGCCGTCGGCGTCGTACTGGGTGAGGAGGATGATCATGCGCTACCTGCTGCTCATCGGAGGTACTGACAAGAACGCCCCGCCGTCGCCGCCCGACAGCACGATGCTCCAGGCGTTCATGAAGTTCAGCGAAGAGGCGCGCAACGCCGGCAAGACGGTCGTCTCGGAGCGGCTGCGCCCGGAAGACGAGGCCAGCCGCGTCCGCGTCAAGGCCGGCCAGCGCCAAGTCACCGACGGCCCGTTCGCGGAGACGAAGGAGGTCCTGGGCGGCTTCTACCTGCTCGAGTGCGCTTCGAAGGAGGAGGCGCTCGAGTGGGCGAAGAAGGTGCCCATCCGCGAGGGCGGCTACGTCGACGTGCGCCCCGTCTGGCACATGTAAGCGAGTTCGCCGGGCGCGATCCGCGAGGGGCGGGTACGATGTCCTCCCGTGGAAGTCCACGACTCCATCGCGGAGGTGTTCCGCGCCGAGTACGCGCGCGTCGTCGCGTCCGTGCTGCGCATCGTGCGCGACATCGACGTGGCGGAAGAAGTCGTCCAGGAGGCGTTCGCCCAGGCGCTCGATCACTGGCCCGCGCACGGCACGCCGGATCGGCCGGGCGCGTGGCTGCTGACCACGGCACGGCGGCGCGCGCTCGATCGGCTGCGCCGCGCGCGCCGCGCGGACGCCCACGCCGAGTCGCTGGCCTATGAGACCGGGCTCGGCGCGACCGGGGGTCCCGACGTGGCCGATCCCGAGACCATTCCCGACGACCGGCTCCGCCTGATCTTCACGTGCTGTCATCCGGCGCTCCCCGCCGACAGCCGCGTGGCGCTGACGCTGCGGCTGGTGGGCGGGCTGTCGACGCTGGAGATCGCGCGCGCGTTTCTGGTGCCCGAGCCGACCATCGCCCAGCGGCTCGTGCGCGCGAAGCGCGCGATCCGCGAGCGCGGCCTCGTCTACGAGGTCCCCGAGGGCGACGAGCTGGCGGCGCGCCTGCCGGCGGTGCTCTCCGTCGTCTACCTGATCTTCAACGAGGGCTACGCGGCGCACACCGGCGCCGCGCTCGTGCGCGACGACCTGTGCGCGGAGGCCATCCGCCTCGGCGGGATGCTCGCCGAGCTGATGCCCGACGAGGCGGAGGCGCTCGGGCTGCTGGCTCTCATGGAGCTGCAGGCGTCGCGGGCCGCTGCGCGCGCCGACGCCGACGGCAACCTCGTCCTGCTCGCCGATCAGGACCGCGCGCGCTGGGACCGAGCCCGCATCGCGCGCGGCCTCGCGTGGCTCGCGCGCGCGGGCTCGATCGAGCATGGCGGACCGTACCAGCTCCAGGCGGCCATCGCCGCCTGCCACGCCCGCGCGGCGTCGTGGGAGGCCACCGAGTGGCCGCGCATCGTCGCGCTCTACGCGACGCTGGCCGAGGTCGCGCCCTCGCCGGTGGTGGACCTGAATCGCGCGGCGGCCATCGGCATGGCCGAGGGCCCGGCGGCCGGGCTCGCCGCGCTCGACCGGATCGACGTGGCGCCGCTGCGCGCCTATCATCTGCTGCCGGCGGCCCGCGCCGAATTCCTGCGCCGGCTCGGCCGCCGCGCGGAGGCGGCCGCGGAGTACCGTGCGGCGCTGAGGCTCGTCGACAACACGCGCGAGCGCGCGTTCCTGGCCGCGCGGCTCGCCGAGTGCGACATCGCCGACTGACGGCAGGGAGGACGCAATCGTGCTGACCCGCATCGACCACGTCATGATCTGCATGCCGGATCTCCGGCAGGGCATCGAGGCCTACACGCGCATCGGGTTCAGCGTCCATCCCGGCGGCGACCACACGAGCGGCGGCACCCACAACGCGATCGCGTTCTTCGAGGACGACTACCTCGAGCTGCTGAGCGTGCGCGGCGGCCGGCAGCACGAGACCGGCGCCACCCTGATGGATTTTCTCGCGCGGGGCGGCGGCCTGCGGTACATCGCGCTGCAGAGCGACGACCTGACGGCGGATGTGGCGGCGATGCGGCGGCGCGGCGTCGACGTGAGCGAGCCCTCCGACGGCGGACGCCGCACGCCGGCCGGGCAGGAGCTGCGCTGGAGATTCGCGCGGCTCGGGCCCGAGCACCCGCTGCCGATCTTGTTCATCCAGCACGTCACGCCGCTGGCCGAGCGGCGCCGCGGCCACACCGGCGAGCATCCCAACGGCGTGCTGGCCACGGAGCGCGTGTACATCGCCGTCCCCGACGTCGCCAAGGCCGCCGAGACGTACGCGCGGGTGCTCGGCATGCCGGTGCCGCGCGTGCAGCGCGGCAACGTGATCAAGGCCGACATGGCCGTGTTCGATCTCGGCGAGACGGGCTTGACGGTGGCGCAGCCGGCCGAGCCCGGGCCCGCCGCCGAGGCGCTGGCGCGCCGGGGGCCCGGGCCCTTCCAGGTGCTCTATCGGACGCGCAGCATGGACGCCGCCGCGAAGTGGATGGCCGATCACGGGATGCCGCCGCCGGCGCGCGGCATCCGTAACACCGGCGAGCAGGCGATGCTGGTTCCGCCGACGGACGCGTGCGGCGTCTACGTCGGCCTGTTCGGGCCAGCGTAGAACGCGGTTTAGAGGAGCGCCACGGCTTCGCCGGGGCGCTCCGAACGCTGGGGGGGGTTGGGGGGCCAGTTCGGGGCCCCCCATCTTCTAGATCACGCCGTCCTTGCGCAGCTGCTCGAGCTCCGTGTCGCCGTAGCCGAGCAGCCGGCCGTAGATCTCCGCGTTGTGCTCGCCGAGCAGCGGCGCGCGGGCGACCTCGGTGGGCGAGGCCGACAGCCGCACCGGGTTCGCGGGCATCGGATACTTGCCGCGCCGCGGATGCTCCAGCTCGGTGATCATGCCGCGCGCCTTCATGTGTGGGTCGGCCAGCACCTCGTTGGAGTCGAGCACGGCGCCGCAGGGGATGCCGGCGCCGGCCAGGATCTCGAGCGCCTCGTGCTTCGTGTGCTTCTCCGTCCACGCCTCGATCATCGCGTCGATCTCGTCGACGAACTGCACGCGGTCGCGGCGGTCGGCGTAGCGGGGGTCGCCGGCCAGCTCGGGCCGGCCGCAGATGGTCACGAGCGACTTCCACATCTCGGCTGTCGCGCAGTGGACGAACACGTAGTCGTTGGATCCGCCGGGCCGGCAGCGGTAGATGTTGGACGGCGCCGCTGCCGCCGAGCGGTTGCCCTGGCGCGGCGCCGGCTTGCCGGTGACGTAGCTCTCGCGCAGGTGGATACGCAGGAGATTCACCACTGCTTCCTGCTGAGCGACCTCGACCTGCTGGCCGACACCGGTCGTCTGACGCTGGACGATCGCGGCGAGGATGCCGATGGCGGTGTGCAGGCCGGCGCCCGTGTCGGCGAGCCCCCCGATGGCCTTGGTCGGCGGGCCGTCGGGCGAGCCCGTCATGCTCATGGCGCCCGCCATCGCCTGGGCGATCCACTCGAACGACTTGTAGTCCGCATACGGGCCCGTGCTGCCGAAGCCCTTCACGGAGGCGGCGATGATGCGCGGGTTGAGCGTCTTGAGTGACTCGTAGCCGAAGCCGAGACGCTCCATCGCGCCCGGACCCATGTTCTCGACGACGACGTCGGCGGTCTTCACGAGATCCTCGAAGATCGCGCGGCCACGCGCCGATTTCAGATTCAGCGTCACGCCCTTCTTGTTGGAATTCAGCAGGAGGAAGAACCAGGCGTCCTCGCCGCGCTTGTCGGAGAGCGCGGTGCGGCCGGGCTCGCCGGCCGGCGGCTCGACCTTGATCACGTCGGCGCCGAGCCACGCGAGCATCTGCGTGCAGGAGGGGCCGGCTTCGTACTGAGTCAGGTCGAGCACGCGGATTCCGTCGAGCGCTTTCGGCATGGTGTAGTCTCCCGTTGGTCGAGACTGTAGCAGATTCGTCCATCCCAGGAAGGAGCCCAACATGCCGCGTCTCGCTCCGATCACCGGCAAGGCCGACGTTGTCGCCGAACACCATCGCGTCGTCGACGCCGTCGAGAAGATCTTCGGCGGGGTGCGCGGACCGTTCAGCATGCTGCTGCACAGTCCCAGGCTGGCCGAGCGCGTGCTGGGCCTCGTCACGTTCTTCCGCGACGAGAGCGTCGTCGAGCCGAAGCTGCGCTCGGTAGCCATCCTGGCCGCGGTGCGTGAGCGTGAGGCCGCCTACGTGTGGGCCGCCCAGGTCCGCGCCGCCCGCGCCAACGGCGTGGGCAACGACGTGATCGACGTCCTGCGCGCGAAGGGCGACGCGGGAACGCTGCCGGCGGAGGAGCGGAGCATCGTGACGTACGTGCGGCAGCTCATGCGCACCAACCGCGTGGACCAGGCGGTCTTCGACGCGCTCGAGAGCCGGCACGACGCGCAGTGGATGGTCGAGCTGACGGCGGCGGCGAACTACTTCGCGCTGCTGTCGGGCGTGGTCAACGCGTTCGAGGTGGCGGCGCCGCCGGACGGCGACAAGCTGTCCGCGTAGCGCCCGCTCAGCCGACGGGTCGTAGCCCGACCGCGGAGGCGCCCGCCCCGCGCTCGGGCTCGACCGAAAAGCCGAACCGCTCACAGCCCCGGCTGGCGCGCGTGAGCGTGCACCCGAAGAGCGTCACCACGTAGATCGAGCCGAACACCGCGTAGCCCATCCGCAGGGTCGATTTCAACGAGTCGAAATTGTTGGACTCGACATAGGAGACCAGTCCCTTGAGCCCGTTCGCGAGATAGTGGCGCAGCGCCAGCGTCATGCCGATCGCGTGCAGCCGCTGTCCGCGATAGGCCGGATGCGTGAGCCCTTTGTACATGTAGACGTAGTTGCGGCTGAAGCTCAGGATGAGATGCGAGGGATGGATGCGTGACGGCTTCGTCGAATACCATCCGTAGGACGCCAGCCTCGTCCCGTCGAAGATCCCGTAGCACGCGTCACCCTTGGCGAGGGCTTCCTCCAGGAAGGTCTTGGGCAGGTGGTTCTCGGGATCCCTGGCGAAGCGTCGGAGCATCTCCGAGGTGAGGAACATCGAGGTGTAGGGCGCGGGAGGGGTCAGGAACTCCGGATCGACCCGCTCGATCCAGACGCCTCGCAGGATCTTGAGCCCGACGACGGAATTGACGGCCTTCAGCGCCAGGTCGTGGAGGGCGTCGAGCGGCCCGTGTCGCTGGGCCGTGAGGCGGATCTTGTCGAAGCGTCCCGTCAGGGCTGCCGCTCCCGGCGGTACTGGCGCATCAGGGTCATGTTATCGCGGGCGACGCCTTGACTCCGAGCCCTAACTGACGCAGCCTCGGAGGCCCATGGGAGGATGCGGATGACGACCCAGGCCACCGAACCCCGGCTCGACCTCGAGCAGAACCTCCACTTTTATCGGCAGATGGCGAAGATTCGCGCCTTCGAGGAGCAGGTGAACGAGCTGTACAAGAGCGCGAAGATGCCGGGCCTCGCCCACCTCTATGTCGGCGAGGAGGGCGTGGCCGTGGGCGTGTGCGAGGCGCTGCGCCGCGACGACTTCATCACGAGCACGCACCGCGGGCACGGCCATTGCCTGGCCAAGGGCGCGTCGGTCAACCGCATGTTCGCCGAACTCCTCGGCAAGGAGCCGGGGTACTGCCGCGGCAAGGGCGGCTCGATGCACATCGCCGATCCGGAGACGGGCAACCTCGGCGCCAACGCGATCGTCGGCGGCTCCGCCGGCATCGCCACCGGCGCCGCGCTGTCGGCCAAGATGCGCGGCAGCGGCCAGGTCGCCGTGTGTTTCTTCGGCGACGGCGCCCTCGGGCAGGGGCTGATCTACGAGGCGATGAACATGGCGGCGCTCTGGAAGCTGCCCGTCATCTACGTCTGCGAGAACAACCTGTACGGCGAGTACACGCCGTGCGGCGAGACGATCGCCGGCGAGATCCTGGCGCGGGCCAAGGCGTTCGGCATCCACGCCGAGACCGTCGACGGCCAGGACGTGCAGGCGGTCAACGCGACCATGAAGCGCCTGGTCGAGCGCGCGCGCCGCGGCGAGGGCCCTGCCTTCGTCGAGTGCCGGACGTATCGCTACTACGGGCATCACGTGGGCGACGTCAACCGGGACTACCGCACGCGTGAGGAAGAGAAGGAGTGGATGAGCACGCACGATCCGCTCCGCACCCTGGCCGGGCGGTTGAAGGGCCTGGTCGACGAGGGCACGTTCGAGCGCATCGAGACCGACGTGAAGGCGGAGATCGACACCGGCGTGCAGTATGCGCTGGCCGCGCCGTATCCCGACGCGAAGCAGGTGGACGAAGACGTCTACGCGTGAGGGTTGAATGGACTACGGACTCTTCACGATGCCGTCACATCCACCCGAGCGCAGCCTGTACGACGGGCACCAGTGGGACCTCCAGCAGCTGCGCTGGGCGGACGAGCTGGGGTTCAGCGAGGCGTGGATCGGTGAGCACCACACGGCGCCGTGGGAGCCGCACCCGTCGCCCGATCTCCTCGTGGCCCAGGCGCTACTACAGACCGAGCGCATGCGCATCGGCCCCGGCGGCTTTCTCATGCCGTACCACCACCCCGCCGAGCTCGCCAATCGCGTGGCGATGCTGGATCACCTCGCCCAGGGGCGACTGAACTTCGGCGTGGCGGCGAGCGGGCTGCCGAGCGACTGGGCCATGTTCAACGTCGACGGCAATGCCGGGCAACACCGTGAGATGACGCGCGAGGCGCTCGAGATCATCCTGCGTCTCTGGAGCGACGAGCCGGAGTTCGATCACAAGGGCAAGTACTGGCACGTCACCAAGACCGGCACGATGATCGGCACCCTCAAGCCGCACATCGTGCCGTTCCAGAAGCCTCACCCGCCGATCGGCGTGGCCGGCGTCAGCAAGGGCTCCGACACGCTGAAGCTCGCCGGCGAGCGCGGCTTCTGGCCGATGAGCCTCAACCTGAACCCCGCCTACGTCGGCAGCCACTGGGAGTCCGTGGAGCTTGGCGCGGCGCGCACCGGCCGGACGCCGAAGCGCGCGGACTGGCGTCTCGTGCGCGAGGTCTTCATCGCCGACACCGACGCGGAGGCGATGCGACTCTCGGCCGGCGGCATGATGGGCCGGATGATGCGGGAGTACTTCCTGCCGCTCCTCGCGTTCTTCCAGTTCACCGAGTTCCTGAAGCACAAGCCCGACGTGCCCGACTCCGACGTCACGCCCGAGTACTGCGCCAAGCACAACTGGCTGGTGGGCTCGCCGGCCACGGTCACCGAGCGGCTCCACGCGATCTACGAGGAGGTCGGCGGCTTCGGCACGCTGTTGCTGTTCTGCTTCGACTACGTGGACAACCCCAAGGCGTGGCGGCACTCGATGGAGCTGCTGGCGCGCGAGGTCATGCCGCGCTTCAAGAACCTGCTGCCGAAGTGAGCGCGCGGCGTGTCGTCGTCTTCCTCTGCGCGGTGATGGCGATGGGCGCGATCCCAGACGCGCGAGGCCAAACGCCGGCGTCGCCTCCCGTCGAAGGCAACATCTATTCCGTCACCTACGTCGAGGTCATGCCTCCGTCCGCGACAGCAGCGCTCGCGGTCCTCAAACGTTACCGTGAGGCGGCCGGCCGGGAGGACGGAAATCTAAGGTCCGAGGTGGCGCAGCGCATCGGCGAGCCCCACGAGTTCGTGGTCCTCGCGGTGTGGAGGGACCGGGCCGCGTTCGAGGCTCACGCCAAGGGGACAAGCTCGACGGACATGCGGGAGAGGATCGCGGCGATCCGCAACGCGCCGACCGACGAGCGCGTGCATACCGCCCTCTCGGTCGGCCGCCTCGAGTCGAAGATCACGCACGGGGCCATGTACGTCGTGACCCACGTCGACGTCATTCCCCCGCGCAAGGACGACGGCATCGCCGCCGTCAGGCAGCTCGCTGACGACAGCCGCCTGCACGAGGGCAACCTGCGCTTCGAGGTCGTGCAGCAGATCAATCGTCCGAATCACTTCACGGTCGTGGAGATCTGGAAGGACGCGAACGCGACGGAAGCCCACTCCATGGCGCCCGCGACGCGCCGGTTCCGCGACAAGCTCGCGCCGGCGACGGGCGCCCTCTACGACGCACGGAAGTACAAAGCGGTCGACTAGGTTTACGTGATGAACCGCCGCCCGGCGTCGGTCAGCGTCGCCGTTCTCGTTGCCGCGTCGTAGTCGATCAACCCTTCGGCCACGAAGCTCTCCATCATTTTCGAGAAGCCCTGGTGCGCGATCAGGAACCTCTCCGAGCTGTGCTGGTGCATCTCGCCGAGGGTGGCCGCGGCGCCTTCCCGCTTCGCCAGCCACGCGAGCACCCCCTTGCGCGCCTTCTCGAAGTACGCCTTCTGCCGCTCCTCGGATGCTGGCTCCGTCATGGTCCACCCACCGGGCGTCAGCCCCCCGCCGGCGGCTCGATGTGGCCGCCGAACTTGTGACGCATCGCCGACAGGACCCGCTCCGCGAACGTGTGCTCCTGGCGCGATCGGAACCGGGCGAACAGCGAGGCCGAGAGCACGTTCACGGACACGCCCTCCTCGATCGCCGCGATCAGCGTCCAGCGTCCTTCCCCCGAATCCTGGACGACGCCGGTGAAGTTGGAGAGGCTCGGATTCTCGACGAGCGCCTGCGCCGTCAGGTCGAGGAGCCAGGAGGACACGACCGAGCCGCGCCGCCACACCTCCGTGATGTCGGGGATGTTCAGCTCGTAACGAAGGTCGGGCTCGAGATCCGTCGAGCCGGCGTTCTTGAAGACGTCGAGTCCCTCCGCGTAGGCCTGCATCAAGCCATACTCGATCCCGTTGTGGATCATCTTGACGAAGTGACCCGCGCCCGACGGCCCGCAGTAGAGATAGCCGTGCTCCGCGGTCCCCGAGAGCTTCTCGCGCCCGGGGGTGCGCGCGATCGTGCCCATCCCCGGCGCGAGCGTCCGGAAGATCGGGTCGAGACGCTCGACCACGTCCTGCTCGCCGCCGAGCATGAGGCAGTAGCCCCGCTCGAGCCCCCAGACACCGCCGCTGGTGCCGACATCGACGTAGTGGATCTTCCTGCCACGCAGGATCTTCATCCGGCGGACATCGTCCTTGTAGAAGGAGTTCCCGCCGTCGATGATCGTGTCGCCCGGCTCCAGGCTCTCCGCCAGCTCCATGACGACCTGCTCGGTGACTGCCCCCGCCGGCACCATCACCCACGCGACGCGCGGCGCCTTCAGGATGGTCGCGAAGTCCTTCAGCGTCGTGGTGCCCTTGGCCCCTTCGCTCACGAGCTGCTGCACGGCCTTGGAGTCGGTCGCGAAGCCGACGACCTCGTGCCCGCCCCGCAGGAGCCGCCGCGCCATGTTGCCGCCCATTCGGCCGAGTCCAACCATTCCGATCTGCATGGTGTCCGCTCCCCTCGTCGCGTCGTCAGGCGATCGCCTGCTCGATGGTCGCGCGCAGCTTCTTGAGTCCGGCCGCCACGTCCGATCCCAGGTGCACCCGCAGCGCGCGGCGGCCCCGCTCCTCGAGCACCTCGAGGTCGCCGCGGGCCTGCGCCGCCTTCACCACGCCGAACGTGTATGTCTGTCCCGGCACCGGCAGATCCGCCGCGTCGTCGCAGGTGATCTGCAGGAAGACCCCCGAGCTCGGGCCGCCCTTGTAGGCCTGGCCGGTCGAGTGAAGGAAGCGCGGGCCGAAGCCGACGCAGGTGGCGACCTTGTATCGGTCACGGATCGCCGTCCGCATCTTCTGCAGCTCGGCCTCGTGCGCGTCCGTCATCTCGATGTACGCCAGCAGGGCGACGTAGTCATTGGCCTTGACCCTGGCCAGATGCCGCGCGAGCTGCGCGGCAACGTTGCGGTCGTCGATGCGGAGCAGCGTCTCGGGGGGCAGCGTACCGGTCGTCTCGTATTCGGTGGTCAGCTTGCGCGTCGCCGTCTTGCTCGCCTCGACATCCGGCTGGTTGAACGTGTTGATCCCGAGCACGGAGCCGGCCACCGCCGTGGCGAATTCCCAGCGGAAGAACTCCGCGCCGAGGTCGTAGGGATCTTCGATCTCGATACGCACCACCGGCTGGCCGGCCGCCTCCAGCGCGGTGACGTGCTCATCCTGACGCGGGTCGGGCGCCGACGCCAGACGGACGTAGACGAACAACCGGTCAGCTCCGTACGCGCCGGGGGCGCCGAGCGGCTCGCGGTCGACGGGGACGAGCCCCTGGCCTTCCTTGCCCGTGGACTCGGCGATGAGCTGCTCGAGCCATGCGCCGAGGGTGTGGATCGCGGGCGAGGTGATCAGCGTCACCTTGTCGCGACCGTGGGTGCCGAGGACGCCCATGACGATGCCCAGCACCGCGCCGGGGTTTTCCTGGACGGGCACCGACGAGGCGCAGGCCTTGGCCATCTGGTCGGCCTGGCCGAGGAAACGGGCGACGTCGATGCCCATGACGGCCGCGGGCACCAGGCCGAAGTCGGAGAGCGCCGAGAAGCGGCCGCCGATCGATGGCAGGCCGAAGAACACGTGGCGGAAGCGATCCGCCTCCGCGACCCGGTGCAGCTTCGATCCCGGATCGGTGATGGCGATGAAGCGGCTGCCGACGCGGTCGGGGCCGACGACCTCGCGGGTGCGCTCGAAGAAGTACTGCTTGAAGATGTTCGGCTCGAGGGTGCTGCCCGACTTGCTCGAGACGACGAAGAGCGTCTTCCCCAGATCGACCTTCCGCTCGACAGCCTTGATCTGCGCGGGATCGGTCGAGTCCAGCACGTGCAGCTCCGGGTGGCCCGCGATCTTGCCGAAGGTCATCTTGAGGACCTCCGGGCAGAGGCTCGAGCCGCCCATGCCGAGCAGCAGCACGTGGCCGACACCGCTGCTCCTGGCGTCGGCCTGGATCTTGTGGAGATGGTCGATGTTGGCGATCTGGTCGTCGGTGATGCCGAGCCAGCCGAGCCAGTCGGCCTCGTCCGACCCGGTCCACAGCGTGGCGTCGCGCGCCCACAGGCGCCGCACCTTGCCGCCGGTCTCCCAGTCGCGGACCACCGTGCGGACGGCAGCGTCGAGGTCGGGCGGCAGCGTGACGGTCTGGCGCTTGACCAGCTCGGGGGAGGCGAAGCGCTTGGACACCGCCGCGATCAGCTTGACGAAGGCGTCGACGAAGATCTTGACACCCTCGTTGAGCAGCGTGTCGGTGACCGCCGTCATGGAGATGCCGACCTTCTCGAGCGTCTGCATCGTGTCGGCCGCCTCCTCGAGGTTCGCCTCGAGGCTGGCGCGGGGCCGCCCGTGGTCGCGGAACGCGTCGAAGGTCGCGGGCGGGATCGTGTTGACGGTGTCCTTGCCGATCAGCTCCTCGACGTAGACGACGTCCCGGTAGTTCGCGTTCTTGGTGGACGTCGAGGCCCACAGGAGCCGCTGTGTCTGCGCGCCCCTGGCGGCCAGCGCCTGCCAGCGCGGGCCCGCGTAGATCTCCTTGTAGCGCTGGTAGGTGAGCTTGGCGTTGGCGATCGCCACCTTGCCGAGCAGGCCCCTGAGGAGCGCCGCTTCCATGGCGTCCGTCGAGGTCTTCAGCCGCTCGCCGACCCTGGCGTCGATCAGCGCGTCGATGCGGCTGATGAAGAAGCTGGCGACGCTCGCCACGTGGCTCACGTCGCCGCCCGCCTTGCCGAACGCCTCGAGCCCCTCGATGAAGGCGGTGGCCACGCGCTGGTACGCCTCCGGGGCGAAGAGCAGCGTCACGTTGACGTTGATGCCGTCGGCGATCAGCTGCTGGATGGCCGGGATGCCGGCGGGCGTCGCGGGCACCTTGATCATCACGTTCTCGCGCGCCACCGCCTTCCACAGCCGGCGCGCCTCGGCGGTCGTGCGCCCGGTGTCGTTGGCGAGGTCGGGTGACACTTCGAGGCTCACGTAGCCGTCCCGCCGCCCGGTGGCCACGTAGAGGGGCGCAAGGACGTCGGCGGCTTCCTGGATGTCGCGGATCGCGAGCCGCTCGTAGACCTCCTTGGCATCGAGGTTCTTGTGGCGCTCGAGCGCCTTGAGATCGGCCTCGTAGTCGTTCGAGCCGGCGATCGCCTTCTCGAAGATCGCGGGATTCGAGGTGACGCCCCGGAGCCCGTCCTCGTCGAGCAGCCGCTGGAGCTCGCCGCTCGTGATCAGGCTCCGGCGGATGAAGTCGAGCCAGACGGACTGGCCGTAGTTCTGCAAGATCTTCAGCGGATTCGTCTGCCGACGGCGCAGCACGGTGCGGGCCGCGTTGACGACGTTCTCGGGCGTGAACCCGAACTTCGTCTGCAGCTCTTTGAGGGGCGCGGAGGCGCCGAACGTCTTCATGGCGATGATCTCGCCGTCGGGGCCCACGTACCGCCCCCAGCCGAACGTCGACGCCTGCTCGACGGCGACGCGCGCCGTGATCGACGGCGGCAGCACGCTCTCCTTGTATTTCCGGTCCTGGCGCTCGAAGAGCTCCCAGCACGGCATGCTCACCACCCGCACCTTGAGCCCCTCCGCCGCGAGGCGCTCGTAGGCGTTCACGCAGAGCGAGACCTCGCTGCCCGAGGCGAGCAGGATGACGTCCGGCTTGCCGTCGACGGCGTCGGCGAGCACGTAGGCGCCGCGCGCCACGCCACTGGCCGATCCGTACTTCGCGCGGTCGAGGGTGGGCAGCGCCTGCCGCGACAGGATCAGCGCCACGGGCTCGTGGCGCAGCGTCATGACGAGACGCCACGCCTCCACGACCTCGTTGGCGTCGCCGGGACGGATGGTCAGCAGCCCGGGAATCGCGCGCAGCGACGCGAGCTGCTCGATCGGCTGGTGGGTCGGGCCGTCCTCGCCGACGCCGATGGAGTCGTGGGTGAAGACGGAGACGACGGGCAACTCCATCAGCGCGGAGAGCCGGATGGCCGGCCGCATGTAGTCGCTGAAGATCAGGAAGCCCGAGCCGTACGCTCTGACCTTCGAGAGCGAGAGGCCGTTGAGGATCGAGCCCATCGCGTGCTCGCGGATCCCGAAGTGGAAGTTCCGCCCCTCGGGATGCGCGGCCGTGAAGTCACCCGCGCCCTCGAAGGTCAAGCGCGTCTTCGTCGAGGGCGCGAGGTCGGCGGCGCCGCCGATGAGCCACGGCGTGTTCTGGGCGAGGATGTTGAGCACCTTGGCCGAGGCATCGCGGCCGGCCACTCCCTTGGGGTCGGCGGCGAACGGCGCGAGGCCCTTGTCCCAGCCGTCGGGGAGCCGCCGGTGCTGCATCTTGAAGAGGTGGTCGGCGAGCTCGGGGTACGTGGCCCTGTACGCCTCGAACTTCGCCAGCCACGCCTCGCGCGCGGCGTGCCCGCGCGCGCCCACGCCGGCGGCGAAGTGCTCGCGCACGCCGTCGGGCACGAGGAAGCGCGCGTCCTCGGGCCAGCCATAATTCCGCTTCGTCAGCCGGATCTCTTCGTCGCCCAGCGGCTCGCCGTGCGCGGCGTGGGTGTCCTGCTTGTTGGGCGCGCCCCAGGCGATGTGGCTGTCCACGATGACGAGGGTGGGCCGGTCGCGCGTCGTCCGAAAGGTCGTGAAGGCGCGCTCGAGCATCTCGAGGTCGTTGGCGTCGCCGACGCGCGTCACGTTCCAGCCGTAGGAGATGAAGCGCGTCGCCACGTCTTCGCTGAAGGCCCACTCGGTGTGGCCCTCGATCGTGATCTTGTTGTTGTCGTAGACCCAGCACAGGTTGGCGAGCTTCAGGTGGCCGGCGAGCGAGGCGGCCTCGCTCGAGACGCCCTCCATCATGCAGCCGTCCCCGGCGAGCGCGTAGACGTCGTAATCGAACATCTCGAAGCCCGGACGGTTGAAATGGCTGGCCATCCACTTCGCCGCGATCGCCATGCCGACGCTGGTGGCGACGCCCTGGCCGAGCGGCCCCGTCGTCGTCTCGACCCCCGACGTCCAGCGGTACTCGGGGTGACCGGGGCACTTGCTGTCGAGCTGGCGAAAGCGCTTGATGTCATCGAGCGTGACCGAGAGCTGGCCCAGGCGCTCGTACTGCGGGTTCACCGCCTTGACGCCCGTGAGGTGGAGCATCGAGTACAGCAGCATCGAGGCGTGGCCGATCGAGAGCACGAACCGATCGCGGTTGGGCCAGATCGGGTCGTCGGGATCGAACCTCAGGAAGCGTTGCCAGAGCGTGTAGACGACGGGCGCCATGGCCATCGCGGTCCCGGGATGGCCCGAGTTCGCCTGCTGGACGGCGTCCATCGCGAGGGTGCGGATCGTGTTGATCGAGAGCTGGTCGTGGTTCACGCTATCCTCCCATCAGCAACCTCACCTGCCGATCGAACGCCTGCTCGGCGGCGATATTCACCTTGTAGCGCGCCTTCGACGCCTCCAGAATCGACCGCGCGAACTCGGGATGGTCACGAAGCACGCGGTTGAAGTCGCGCTGGTCGAGCACGAAGAGGTCGCAGTACTCCCTGGCGCGGACGGAGGCGGTGCGAGGCTCGGAGAGGAGCAGGCTGATCTCGCCGAAGAAGCTGCCGGCGCCGAGCGTCGCGAGGGCCGTGCCGTCCCGGTCGAGGACCTCGACCTCACCGTTCACCAGGACGTACATCTCGCGGCCGATGTCGCCCTTCCTGACGATCAAGTCGCCGGGCGCGTACACTTCCGGCTTGAGCGCCATGGCGATGTTGTGCTGGAAGATGGCGTCACAGGCCGAAAAGAGCGGCACTTGCTCGATCACGCTGCGGTTGACGACCTCGAGCCACTTGCGGCCGTCGCGCTCGATCAGGTCGAAGGCGGCCTTCGGTCCCCACGATCCCGCGGGGTAGTTCGGGAAGTCCTCGGCGGGGCTGGCCGCCCAGACGTCCAGGATGGGCTGGGCGATCTTCCAGGCCGACTCCACCAGATCCGTCCGTGAGAAGAGCATCGCGTCGCCGAGCATGCAGTGGTAGAGCAGCACCTCGTAGCCCGTCGCGCGCGCCGCCTGGAACGCCTCCCGGTAGTCGAAGCGCATGTTGACCTTCTGGAGATTCATGGACGGGCCGGGGTGCTTGGCCTGAAAGCGGACCTCGATCTCCTGATCGGGCTGGATGTGGAAGATGAGCTGGTTCGACTCCAGCCGCTCCATGGCCGGGGTCTCGCGGAAGATGACCTCGGGCGCTTTCTTGAGCTGCACGAGGATCTCCGTCCCGCGTCGCCAGAGCGCCTTGCCCGACCGGAGGTAGATCGGCACGCCCTCCCACCGCCAGTTGTCGATGAAGACCTTGATGGCGGCGAAGGTTTCCGTGCGGGACTGCGGGTCGACCTGTGGCTCCTGCCGGTACCCCACCGCGTCCGTGCCGTCGGCTTTACGACCGCGGCCGTACTGTCCGCGCACCGTGTTGGTCAGCACGTCCTCCGGACGCATGATCCGCACGGCGTCCAGCACCTTCGCCTTCTCGTTGCGGATGGCCTCCGGCCTGAAGGAGATGGGCGGCTCCATGCAGAGGTAGGCGAGCATCTGGAACATGTGGTTCTGGATCATGTCGCGCATCACGCCCGCGCGCTCGTAGTAGCGGCCGCGCCCCTCGACGCCCACCGTCTCGGCCACCGCGAGCTGGATGTGGTCGATGTGGTTCCGGTTCCACAGCGGCTCGAACATTCCGTTGGAGAAGCGGAAGGCCAGGAGGTTCTGGACCGTCTCCTTCCCGAGGTAATGGTCGATGCGGTAGATCTGGTCCTCGCGCCAGTGCTTCAGCAGCTCGCGGGACAGCTCGATGGCCGAGGCCAGGTCGTGGCCGAACGGCTTTTCCACGACGACCCGTCGCCAGCCACGGTCGGCCGCCGTTCCGCCCGCGCGCGCGAGGTGCGCGGAGATGAGACCGAAGAGCGGCGGCGGCACCGCCAGGTAGTAGAGGACGTTGCCCTCGGTCTGCCACTCGCCGTCCAGCTGCGTGACGAGGGCCGCGATGCGCGCGTACGTCGTCGCGTCCTCGAACGCGCCGGGGCTGTAGGAGAGGTGGCGGACGAAATCGCTCCAGACCTCGTCGTCGAACTGCTTGCGGGTCGAGAACTGGCGGATGTCCGTCGACATCTTCGCGCGGAACTGCTCGGTCGTCAGCTCGTCCATCGCCACGCCGACCAGCGCGAACCGCTTGGGCAGGAGACCGTCGCACGCCAGGTTGTAGAGGGCCGGCATCAGGAGCCGCCTGGTGAGATCGCCGGAGGCCCCGAACATGACCATCACGCACGGCTGCCCCGTGGGCGCCGCAGAATCGGCAGACCGGTCGAGGGTCACCCGGGGAGTATACCCTTCGCGCCGGGGCCTCAGGCGCAGCTCGTGAGACGCTCCTTCACCGGGGATCGAGCGGCGCGACGTCGATGCGCGCCGTCATCGCGTGGCGCGCGTGCGGCGTCAGGCGCACCGCGTGCGGCCCGCAATTCGCCGTCTCGACGCACACGAAGCGGCGCCACACGTCGCCGCCGATGTCGGGCACGGCCCGCGCTTTCTCGGACCCGGGGTTCCACACGACCGTCGTGCGGGACTGGCGCTTGTCGACCCGGATCCGCCGTCTCAGGATGGGATCGTCGACGGTGCAGGGCGCCGTCGTGTCGAGGAACACGCGATCGGTCTCGCCGGCGAGGGCCAGCGGCCCGGAGCCGGCGGCCGTGTCTCGCATCCCGTCGACCTTGTCCACGAAGCGGGTGCGCTCGAGCCCGTGGATGCGGATCGCCTCCACGTCGCCGACGGCCAGATAGGTGTGCAGCGCGAGCTCGTACACGATCTCGTCGCGTCCCGTGTTCTCGACCTCGGCCGTCATCGTCAGTGACGCGCCGAGCGACAGGGTGAGCGAGAGCGTGAAGGCGGCGTTCCAGTACGCGCGCGTCTCGGCATCGGAGGCCAGGCGCAGGGCCACGCGAACGTCTCGGGCGTCGTCACGCGTCAGCTCGTCGACCTGCCACATCCGGGTTCGCGCGAAGCCGTGCGCGGGCTTGCGCGCGTCGCTCGGATGCGCGGCGAACCACGGAAAGCAGACCGGCACGCCGCCGCGAATCGCCGTGCCGGCGGTGAAGGCCGACCGCGGACTGAGGAAGAGGACGGGCGCCGATTGGCCCGCCGGCGCCCACTCGCAGAGGTGCGCGCCGTACGGCGTGAGACGCGCGCGACATCGATCCGTCTCGACCACGAGAAAGGGCAGGCCGCCCGGGCCGCGCTCCCAGGCGGCGCCGTCTATCGAGACCAGAGACCGCCCGCGAGGTAGCCGCCGTCGACGGCGAGGGTGTGACCGGTGACGTAGCTGGCGTCGTCGGAGGCGAGGAAGAGCGCGGCACGAGCCACCTCGTCGACGTCGCCGAAGCGTCCCATCGGGATGCGGTCGACGCGCCGCCGCCGCGCCTCCTCGGGCAGGCTCCGCGTGAGCCGCGTGTCGATCTGCGCGGGCGCGATCGCGTTCACCGCGATGTGGTGCTTGGCCAGCTCCACGGCCAGGGTCTTGGTCAGCTCGATCACGCCGGCCTTGGCCACGTTGTAGCCGACGAGGTTCTCCACGCCGCGGAAGCCGTTGATCGACGCCGTCGCGATGATGCGTCCGCCCCCCTGCCTGACCATCTGGCGGGCGGCGGCCTGGCAGCAGAAGAAGACCCCGCTGAGGTTGACGCGCAGCACGCGGTGCCACTCGGCCTCGGGATGCTCCAGGAACGGCGCCGAGTGCGCGATGCCGGCGTTGGCGAACATCACGTCGAGGCGTCCGAGCTCGCTGACCACCCGATCCACGAAGTCCCGCACCTGGCCCGCGTCGCCCACGTCCATGCCGACGGCGAGGGCCCGGCCGCCGCCCGCGACGATCTCCTTGGCCACCGCCTCGGCGCCGGCGACGTCCACGTCGCCGAGGGCCACCGTCGCGCCCTCGGCCGCGAACAGGCGCGCGGTCGCGCGCCCGATGCCGAGCGCGCCGCCGGTGATCGCGGCGATCCGTCCCTGCAGGCGCATGCCGCCGCCAGTATACTGGCGTGCCTGACGACGGAGGAGGCCGGGATGAAAGCGATCGTCTTCACACAGACCGGCGGTCCCGAGGTGCTGGCCCTTGGCGACGTGCCGAAGCCCGACGTGCGGCCCGGAATGGCGCTCATCAAGATCCAGGCGATCGGCGTGAACTTTGCGGACACGCGCTTCCGCCAGGGGACGTACGTCGTGAAGCCGAAGCTTCCCGACACGCCGGGCATGGAGGCGGCGGGCGTGGTCGAGGCCGTTGGCGACGGCGTGACCGACGTGCGGCCGGGGGCGCGCGTGGCCGCGTTCACCGTCAAGTCGTACGCGGAGTACTGCCAGGCTCCGGCGTCCATGGTCATCCCGCTTCCCGACGTCGTGAGCTTCGTCGACGGCGCCGCGTTCCCGATCCAGGTGCTGACCGCCTATCACATGCTGCACACGGCCGACTCGACGGGCCCGGGCCGCACCGTCCTCGTGCACTCCGCGGCGGGCGGCGTCGGGCTGGCGGCCGTGCAGCTGGCCAGGGCCGCCGGCGCGCGCGTGCTCGGGACCGTGTCGAGCGACGCCAAGGCCCCGCTGGTGCGGGAGCACGGCGCGGAGGCCGTCATCAACTACGCCACCGAGAAGTTCGCCGACGAGGTGCTGCGGCTGACCGAGGGCCGCGGGGTGGATCTCATTCTCGACGCGGTGGGCAAGCCGACGTTCGAGGAGGGGCTGCGCTGCCTGGCGCCCTTCGGACACCTCATCCTCTACGGGCGCGCGGGGGGACCGACGGATCCGCTCAACGTCGCCACGCTGTCGCCGAAGTCGCAGAAGGTCAGCGGCTTCATGGTGCCGACGGTGACGCGGAACTTTCCCGACAGGACACGCGAAAGCGCCGAGCGCTGCTTCGCTCTCATGCGCGAAGGCCGGCTGCGGCTGCACATCGGCAAGACGTTCCCGCTCGCCCAGGCGGCCGACGCGCACCGCTATCTCGAGTCGCGGCAGTCGACGGGCAAGCTGATCCTCATTCCGTGACGGAGTCCACGCCATGATCAGCGTCTTCGCGCTCTGCACGGGCTCCATCGAGCTGGACCGCGCCAGCATGCTGTCCGACCTGGCGCCGGGGCAGCCGTGGACCGTGCCCGTCCTGAGCTTCCTCGTCGACCACCCGCGTGGCCGCCTGCTGTTCGACACCGGCGTGCACTGCCAGGCGCGCCTCGATCCGGTGGGTCGGCTCGGCCCCGAGCGGGTCAAGCGCCTGACCGTGAAGTCGAAGGAGGGTGACGACGCGGTGCCGCAGCTCGCGCGGCTCGGGCTGAAGCCCGACGACGTGCGCTACGTGGCGAACTCGCACCTGCACTTCGACCACTGCGGCGGCAACGAGTTCTTCCCGCGCGCGACTTTCCTGGTGCAGCGGCCGGAGCTGGACGCCGCGCGGCGCCCGGGCTTCGTGCCGGGCTACAGCCCGAGCCCCATCGACTTCGAGCACCCGCTCGACTACCAGATGCTCGACGGCGAGCACGATGTGTTCGGCGACGGCGCCGTCGTGCTGATCCCAACCTACGGCCACACGCCCGGCCACCAGTCATTGTTCGTGCGTGCGGGCAAGCAGGCGCAGATGGTCTGCGCCTCCGACGCCTGCTACACGCGCGACAACATGGACCGCGACGTGCTGCCGAAGATCCTGTGGGACGCCTCGGTCATGCGCGACTCGCTGGCCACGCTGCGCACGCTGCGCGACCAGGCGGGGGCCACGATGTTCTACGGCCACGATCCCGCGCAGTGGCAGACGATGCCGCGCGTGCCGGCGCCGGTGATCTGACGATGCTGACCCGCGAGGAGAGCGCGCTGTTGACCCTGGTCGGGCCCGCGACGCCGATGGGCGAGCTCATGCGGCGCTACTGGATCCCCGCGCTGCTCTCGGCGGAGCTCGTCCCGGCCGGCCGCGTCAAGCGGGTGCGGCTCCTCGGCGAGGATCTCGTCGCCTTCCGCGCTCCGGACGGGACGGTCGGACTGCTCGGGGAGTTCTGCTCGCATCGCGGCGCCTCGCTCTACTTCGGACGCAACGAAGCGGCCGGCCTGCGCTGCGTCTATCACGGGTGGAAATACGGCGCCGACGGGCAGTGCGTGGACATGCCGAACGAGCCGCCGGCGAGCAGCTTTACGGAGAAGGTTCGCCATCCCGCCTATCCCTGCGCCGAGCGCGGTGGCGTCGTCTGGACGTACATGGGCCCGACCAGTCCTCCGCCCGCGTTGCCCGAGCTCGAATGGGCGCTGGTGCCGGACGCGCACCGCTTCGTCTCGAAGTTCTACCAGGAGTGCAACTATCTCCAGGCGCTCGAAGGCGGCATCGACCCGGCGCACATCTCGTTCCTGCACGGCGTGCTCGACGCGGGTGACGAGGCGTTGCGCGATCTGGACCGGGCGTCGGCCGGGTTCGCCCTGGCCGCGCAGCTCGAGAAGGCGCCGCGGATCGACGTGGTCGACACGCCGTACGGCGCGCTGATCGGTGCCGAGCGCGACGCGCGAGACGGCATGGTCTACTGGCGCATCACGCAGTTCCACCTGCCGTTCCACACCATGCCGCCGACCGATCCCAAGCCCGATCCCGTCATGCACTCGCACATCTTCGTGCCGGTGGACGACGTGAACCTCGTCAACTGGTGCATCTCGTGGCATCCCACGCGCGCGCTGACCGAGGCCGAGCGCAGCGCGATGAGCAGCGGGGCGAGCATTCACATCCTGGACTATGCCCCCGCCACCAGCGAGGCCTACGGCGACATCCGGCCCGCCGCGCACGCGCGGAACGATTACCGGTGCGACTGGGACGCGCACGAGACGCGCAAGTTCTTCGGCGTCCCCGGCGTCGGCGTGCAGGACAAGGCGATCACGGAGAGCCAGCGGCCCATCGTCGACCGCACGCGCGAGCGCCTCGGCAAGGCCGACACCGCGATCATCAGGATCCGCAAGATCCTCATGGATGCGGCGCGCGCGCTGCGGGATCGCGGCACGCCGCCGCCGGGCCTGGCGTCGGCGTCGTTCCTGATCCGCCCCGCCTCCGTCCTCCTGCCCAAGGACGTGGCCTGGGTCGACGGCGCCCGCGCGCAGCTGGTCGCGCGCCCGACTACCGCGGCTTGAGCCGCACGTCCTCCAGCGGCGCCGACCACGGGTAGGGGTCGATGAGCATCAGCGCGGGCTCCGCCACGCGCGGCCCGAGCCCGCTCGGCCAGATGAACTCATAGAGCGGGCCGAACCTCACGCGGTCGTAGAGCAGCTGCTGGATCTGGTGGAGCAGCGCTTCCCGCTTTCGCCGGTCCGTCTCGCGCGCCTGTTGCTTGTAGAGCGCGTCGACGTCGGGATCGGCGCCGCGGGCGTACGCGCCGTCGCTCTGCACCGCGTCGGCCAACCGCGTGGCCGCGTTGCCGAAGTTCGCCATGGTGCACATGCAGACCCCGCGGAGCTTCTTGCCGCCCCAGGCCGACTGGAAGGCCGCGCGCTCCATCGTGCGCAGCCTCATCCGGATTCCCACCGCGCCGAAATATCCGATGATCGTCTCGCCCGCCGACCAGTAGGGCGGATAGGGATAGAAGTCGCCGCCGTCGAAGCCGTTGGGATAGCCCGCCTCCGCCAGCAGCTGCTTCGCCTTCGCGGGATCGTAGGCGTACGGCTCGAGGGGCAGCGCGAAGTCGAACGTGCGCGGGACCATGCTCCCCGTCGGCCGAGAGGCGCCCAGCGTCTCGGCCTCGCTGAGCCCGCGGCGATCGACGGCATGGTTCGCGGCGAGCCGCACGCGCCGGTCGTGCCACGGCGACTTGGGGTCCCACTGGTCGAAGAAATCCAGGTAGTGGACGCCGATCGCGCCCGAGAAGCCCAGCCGGATCGCGGGATCGCGCCTGAGCTCGAGCGCGGACGGCGCGTCGAGCATGTACGCGACGTCGACCTCGCCGGTCTTCAGCATGGCGGCCCGCGTGGTGGGGTCGGGGACCGTCTTGAACACCAGCCGCTTCACCGACGGCACCTTGCGCCAGTGACCTTCGAAGGCTTCCATCACCAGCTCCACGCCGGGCGTGTGGCTCACGAACTTGTAGGGCCCGAGCCCGACGGGCTGTTTCTTGAAGCCCTCGTCGCCGACCTTCTCGACGTACTTCCGGGGCACGATCCAGCCCGCGCCGGTCGCCAGCGTTCCGTAGAACGCCATGAAGTCGGGGAAAGGCTCGTGGAGATGGAAGCGCACGCGGGAGGCGCCGACCACCTCGACCTCCCTCACCCGGTCCTTGAGGACCTTGCCGACCTTGGACCGCTGGAAGCTGAACTTCACGTCGTCGGCGGTGAAGGGGTCGCCGTTGTGGAACTTCAGGCCCTCACGCAGCTTGAACTCGTAGACGCGCTGATCCGCGCTCACCGTCCACGACTCCGCCAGGCTCGGCGTCATGAGATTGCCCGGCATCGGCTTCACCAGCGCGTCGTGCAGCGCGTAGAGCACCCAGAACGGCGTGAGGAAGCCCGCGGTGACCTCGCCCGGATCGAACCAGGCCGGCGCCAGGGTCACGTACAGCGCCCAGCGCATCTCGCCTTCCGGCTTCGTCGGCGCCGGCCTGGGCTGAGCCCGGGCGTCGGCCACGAGGGCGGCCACGATCACGACGGCGATCGCGAGGTGCTTCATGCCTCCCTCTCGTACAGATGCTCGCGCGTGCGCGGCGCGCGACCGACGGCCGGGTCGCCGTGCTTGCGGCTCAGGACCTGGTAGAGGCCGATGGAGCCGTCCTCGAAGGCGACCACCGAGCACGTCAGGTAGAGCAGCCAGGTTCGATACGTGCGCTCGCCGGCCACGGCGCGCGCCTCGTCCGCCCGCTCGCGCAACCGCTCGACCCACTGCCGGCAGGTCCGCGCGTAATGCAGGCGCAGGCCCTCGACGTCCACGATCTCGAAGCCCGCGCGCTCGATCTCGGTCAGCGTCTGGCTGAGTCCCGCGAGATCGCCGTTCGGGAAGACGTGGCGATACAGGAACTCGGTCTGGCTGGTGCGCGTCCAGTGGAACTCGTGGACGATCCCGTGGTTCAGATAGAGGCCGCCGTCCTCGAGGCGGGCGCGCACGCCCCCGAAGAACGCCGGGTAGTTCGGGATGCCGACGTGCTCGATCACCCCGACGGCGGCGATCTTCTGGTAGCGGGCGCTCGCCGGCAGATCCCGGTAGTCCAGGTGCTCGACCCGACAGCGGTCTTCGAGCCCTTCTTTCCGGATGCGCTCGGCGGCATAGACGGCCTGCGCCTGCGACAGGGTCACGCCGTGCGCGCGCACGCCGTAGTGCTGCGCCGCCCAGATCGACAGGCTGCCCCACCCGCACCCGACGTCGAGCAGGGTCTCGCCGGGCTGCAGCTCGAGCTTGCGACACACGAGATCGAGCTTGTCTCGCTGGGCCTGCTCGAGCTTGCCGTCGGGGTCCCGGTAGTACGCGCAGGTGTAGACCATGAGCGGATCGAGGAACAGCGCGTAGAACTCGTTGGACACGTCGTAGTGATGGGCGATCGCCTTCGCGTCCGCCTCGCGGCTGCGGCGCTTCACGACGCCACCTCCCGCATCCCGAAGATGCGCCCGAGGACGACGTGACGCCGCGTCGCTCCCGTCCCCAGCGCGGCGCGCACCAGCAGGCGCGCGCACGCCTCGGGCAGCCTGGCGAGCTGGCGGCCGAGCCAGCCGGCTTCACCCGGTCCGTACCGGCGGACGATCGCGGTCGCGTACGACTCGAGGGCCGCGCCGCGCCGCAGGTGAGCCTCGACGGCCTCCGCGGCAAGGCGTCCGCTCCGGATCGCCGGCCCGATCCCTTCACCGCTGAGGTCTCGCGCCAGGCCCGCGGCGTCGCCGACCAGGCAGAACCGATCGCCCGCGAGTCGCCGCGGCGCGCGGCGACGCACGACGTAGGCGTGGCCGCGGAACGGCTCCAGCGGGAAGTCCACGGGCAGCCGTCCCGACGCGCGCAGAGCGTGGACGAGGGCGTCACGCCGCCGCGGCAGGTCCACGCCCGGTCCGACGACGCAGCCGATGCCGATGTTGAGGACGTCCGCCTTGGGGAAGTACCAGCCGTAGCCGGTGAGATCGGGCTCGACGTAGAGCTCCGGCGCCTCGAAGAGCTCCCCGAGCGCCTCGACCCGATCGGATGGCAGCCGCGTCTCACTCTCCTGGGCGATCACGACCTCCTCACGCTCGGAGACGTCACCGAACGCTCCCGCGACCGGACATCGGTGGCCTCCCGCCCCGATGACGACCGAGGCCTCGAACGCGCCATGCTCGCTCACGACGCGGATCCCGTCCGCATCGCGGATCACTGCCGTCACGCGGGCGCCCTCTCGCACGTCCGTGCCGGCCGCCCGCGCGCGGTCCAGGAGATAGTGGTCGAACTCCCGGCGGACGATGCCGTAACTGGCCGGCGTCCGCCAGCGGGTCTCGTGGCGGGCCCCCTCGAACTCGAACCGGCAGGCGGAGAAGGCCTGGATGGTGAGCGGGTACTTGTCCGGATCGACCTCGACGTCGGCCATCGCCTCGGGCGTGACCCAGCCCGCGCACACCTTCACGCGCGGAAAGACGGCGGCGTCCAGGAGGAGCGGCCGCAAGCCCGCCCGGGCCAGCCTCCACGCCGCCGTGCTGCCACCCGGTCCGCCGCCGACGACGATGACGTCGTGTCGAGGCACGTCAGCCTCGGACGAGCGCCAGGAGGATTCGGACCCGATCTACGAACGAGACGCGCAGGTCCTCGATCGAGTTCGCGAGCCTCATGGCCGCGAACAGGTCACCCTCGATGTCGATGTCGCCCTCGACATAGGCCTCGGCGAAATTGAGCGGTGAGGGATCGCGCACGAGACGGCTGAAGGTCTCCGGGCGGTGCAGGACGACCGTGCATGCCGGCGCGCCGGCTCCGAGCGTCACCGGCGCTCCGTCCCAGAGACGGAAGGCGACCCCGCTCGGGAGGTGACCGAAGAGGCGACGGAGGATCGGCACCGCACGCTGTGCGCTGATTCCCACCAACGGCGCGGACACTAGCAGAGCCCCTCGGCAGCCGCAAGCGCTCACCTGTACAAGATGCTTGCATAGGGCGCTGTATGTCCTATGCTTTCGGCGGAACGAACCAGAACGGCGGTCGGCACCAGCCTCTTGCCCTTTGCCTTGGGAAGGACCGGTTTCCGTACGGCCCTGTGCCCGGCCAGAGCCGGGTGTGCTCGGCGTGGTCGATCCGGGAGGCCACCGATGTCACAGGCTCGGCCGCACCCATACGTCGTCGAGGAGCACCTGTTCCGGCTCATCGTCGAGCTCGAGAGAAGAAAGGCGCTCCGTGTTCAGTACGCCTTCTCCGTCCTGACCATCGTCCGCCAGCCCCCTCAGGGCATGACGGTGTCGCCCGGGGGCGCGGATGCGAGCGCCATCGTGGGGTTCGTGAGCCGGGTGATTCGCGCGGCGGACCTCATCGGGCTGGTGCCGACCTCACCCGCCGTACGCGTCCTGCTGGTCGGTGCCTACCTCGAGGAGGTGGATCTGGTCATCCAGCGGATCCGCGCGGAGATCCCGCCGGAGGTGCCTCTGCGCTTTGGCGTCTCGTGCTTTCCCGCCACGGACACCACGACTGAAACGCTCCTGAGTCGGGCAGATCGCGAGGCCGGGCTCCCGGCCGTCGGGTAGGGCGGGGTGGTTCGTCAGGCCGGCGAGCGGTGCCGCTGGGCTCGGACGACGAAGTAGCCGCGGGTGGCCAGGATGCTATCGATGTCGTGAGGAAGTCGCCGCTCGCCTCGGCGCCGTTCCGACGCCGTCGGATTCCCCGCACGGCGACGCGGTCCCGTGCGGCGGTCGTAGCGGACCACCGTCTCGGGATCGGCGGCGTACCGTCTACGAAGCCGGTCGAACAACTCTTCGTCCCCGCGGCGTACGACGATGATGCGTCTCATGGCTCCGCAGAGGCAGCACGCCGTGTGCCACACGGCGAAGCGCGTCGTGATGCGAACTTGCGGCTGTTCCAGGCCCGAAGGTGACGAGAATCTAACCATTGCGCGGGGTCTGCGCGGACGATTTCTGTTCAGTCTCACGGCCCCACGACGCTTCGATCCCGCCGGCATGAGGCACTACACCCGCCCGGGACCGAGGCACAACGCCCGCAACGACGACCCGGGGCTGGGAGGAGTGCGCGCAGCCGGGTATAGTCGGCACCTGATGGTGATCGACGCCATCGACGTCTACTGGGTGCGGATCCCGCTCGCCTTCGTGTGGAAGACGTCGTACGCGGACCAGCACGTCACCGATACGATCCTCGTGAGGATGCAGAGCGGCCCCCATCACGCGTGGGGCGAGAGCTGCCCGCCCTACATCCCCTCGTACTCCTCGGAGCACACGCTCGGGACCTTCCACACTGTCCGCGAGCACATGGCCCCGCGGATCGTCGGACGAGATCTCAGGACGGCGCAGGATCTCCTGGACCGCATCGACTTCGTGAGGGGCAACCAGTTCGCGCGGGCCGCCCTCGAGATCGCGTGGTGGGTGCTCGAGGCCAAGCGCCACGGTGTGCCGCTGCACGTGGCGCTCGGAGGCAAGGGCGACGCGGTCGCCGTCGGCGCCGACTTCGGGATCCAGGACTCGCTCGACATCTTGATGAGCCAGATCCAGGGCGCCATCGACGCGGGCTTTCCGCGGATCAAGCTGAAGTTCCGGCCCGGCTGGGACCTCGACATGGTCGCGGCCGTGCGCTCGACGTTCCCCGATTTCACCTTCCACGTCGACTGCAACGCCGCCTACACGCTCGCCGACGTCGAGCTGTTCCGCGCGCTGGATCGCTACCGGCTCGCCATGATCGAGCAGCCACTGGCCGACGACGGCATGAGCCTCGTGAGCCACGCGGAGCTGCAGAAGCGGATCGCGACGCCCGTCTGCATCGACGAGAGCGGGCACAGCCTGGCCCACGTCCGCGCGGCCATCGCGCTCGGCAGCTGCAAGGTCGTCAACATCAAGATGGCGCGCGTGGGCGGCCTGGCGGCGTCGCGCGCCATCCAGGCCCTCTGCGCCGAGCACGGGATTCCGTGCTGGGTGGGCGGCATGCTGGAGAGCGCGATCGGCGGCGCCATCTGCGTCGAGCTCGCCACGCTGCCGAACTTCACCTATCCCGCCGACATCTTCCCGTCGTCGTACTTCTACGCCCACGACCTCGGCAAGCCGGAGATCGTCCTCAGCGGCCGCGGCGAGGTCGCCACCTCGCGCGTGCCCGGCATCGCCCAGGAGCCGGATCCCGACCTGCTCGCGCGGTGGACGGTCGAGCACGCCTCGTTCCGTGCGAAGGCGTGACGGGAGCCGACGCCGGCTACAGCACGGATCGCACGAGCCCGCCGTCGACGAGCATCGTGGTGCCGGTGATGTAGCTGGACCGGCTCGAGGCGAGGAACGCGACGAGGTAGGCCATCTCCTTGGGCTCGCCGATGCGTCCCACCGCGGTCTCGGCCGCTCGCTGCGCGAGCCCCGCCTCCACGGAGATGCCGACCTCCCGGGCGCGCGCCGTGACGTTGGACAGCATGCGCTCGGTGAGGATCGAGCCCGGACACACGTTGTTCACGAGGATGCCGTCGCGTCCGACTTCGTCCGCGAGGCTCTTCGCGAAGGCCACCACGCCCATGCGCGTGGCGCCGGAGAGCGCGAGGTTCGGGATCGGCTGATAGACGGTGCTCGCGAGGATGTTGACGATGCGACCGCCGCCGGCCTTCTTCAGATGGGGCACGGCCTCCCGCGACATCCGCGCGAAGAACAGCAGCGAGCGCTGCACCGCGGTGGCCCACTGCTCCTCGGTGGCGGTGTGGGCGCGAGCCAGCGGCGGCCCGCCGGAGTTGTTGACGAGGATGTCCAGGCGGCCGAATCGGCCGACGGTGGCGGCCACGAGGTCACGGATGGTCTCGGGGCGGTCCAGATCGCCCGCGAACGCCAGGACGTCGGCGCGCGTGGTGTCGCGAATCTCCTGCGCCGCCGTGTCCAGGTCCTTCTGCGAGCGGCTGCACAGCGCCAGCGAGGTCCCCTCTTCGGCGAGCACCTGCGCGCACGCCCGGCCCAGCCCCTTGCTCGCGCCGCCGACGATCGCGACCTTGCCCCCGAGCTCCAGATCCATGGGGCCCTCTTATACCGCGGTGTTATGATCGCCGCCACCCAGGGACATCGCCTCATGGCATTGCTCAGCGTCCGCGATCTCAGCGTGGCCTTCGAGACGCGCGACGGACTCGTGCGCGCGGTGAACGACGTGACCTTCGCGCTCGACGCGGGCAAGGTGCTCGCCCTCCTCGGCGAATCCGGCTCGGGCAAGAGCGTCACCCTCCGCGCGATTCTCGGCCTCCACCCGGCCGTTCGCACGCGGGTGAGCGGCGAGGTGCTGCTGAAGGGCCGCGACGTGAATCGGCTCGACGAGGCCGCGCGCGAGCGCCTGCGCGGCGGCGTCGTCTCCATGGTGTTCCAGGAGCCGATGACCGCGCTCGATCCCGTCTACACCATCGGCGAGCAGATCGTCGAGACGCTCGTGCAGCACCGCGGTCTCGATCGTCGGGGCGCGTCCCGGCGGGCGCGGGAGCTGCTCGATCTCGTCCAGGTGCCCTCACCCGAGCGCTGCCTGGCGAGCTATCCGCACGAGATCTCCGGCGGCATGCGCCAGCGCGCGATGATCGCGATCGCGCTCGCGTGCGACCCGGAGCTGCTGCTGGCCGACGAGCCGACCACGGCCCTCGACGTGACCGTGCAGGCGCAGATCCTCTGGCTCCTGCGCGATCTCCAGCAGCGGCTGGGCCTCGCCGTCATCTTCGTCACCCACGACCTCGGCGTCGCCGCGGAGATCGCGGACGCCGCCGCCGTCATGTACGCCGGGCGCATCGTCGAGCAGGCGCCCATTCGCGACCTGTTCCGCCGCCCCGCGCACCCTTACACGGAAGGGCTGATGCAGGCGACGGTGCGCCGCGGCCAGAAGGGCCGCGCGCTCGTCCCGATCCCAGGCGCTCCGCCGAATCTGATCGCGCTGCCCGCGGGCTGCGCGTTCGCGCCGCGCTGCCCCCGCGCGTACGACGCGTGCCTGGCCACGCTGCCGTCGTTCCATCCCGTCGCGGCCGGCCACGCCGCCCGCTGTCACCTCGTCGCCTAAGGAGGCTCGTCATGAGACGCGTCGTCACCCTGCTCCTCGCCACCGTGCTCTCGCTGTCGCTGACCGGCGTCGCGCTCGCGCAGGGCACGCTGCGGATCGGCATGACGGCGAGCGACATTCCCTACACGGGCGGCCAGACGGACAACGGCTTCGAGGGCTTCCGATTCGTCGGCTATCAGATCTACGAGCCGCTGATCGCGTGGGACCTGACGCGCGGCGACCGGCTGGCGCCGCTCGTGCCCGGGCTGGCCGAGTCGTGGGAGGTGCGCAAGGACCATCCCACCCGGTGGGTGTTCAAGCTCCGCAAGGGCGTGACGTTCCACGACGGCAGCCCGTTCAACGCCGACGCCGTCGTCTTCTCGTACGAGTCGATCAAGAAGAAGGACGCGCCGCACTTCGATTCGTACGGCTCCGGCCAGGTGAGCTTCCGGCTCGCGTCGCTCACCGGCATCACGAAGATCGACGACCACACCGTGGAGTTCGAGACGAACAAGCCGACGAGCTTCGTGCCCTACCAGCTCTGCTACATGGTCATCGTCTCGCCGGCCCGGTGGAACAAGGTGAAGGACTGGCGCACGTTCGCCGAGCAGCCGTCGGGCACCGGCCCCTTCCGCGTGACGAAGTTCGTGCCGCGCGAGCGGCTGGAGCTGGACGCCAACAAGAATTACTGGGACGCGAAGCGCCGGCCGAAGATCGACAAGCTCGTGCTGTTGCCGATGCCCGAGCCGACCACGCGGCTGGCCGCGCTGCGCAGCGGCCAGGTCGATTGGATCGAGGTGCCGCCGCCGGACTCCATCCCGCAGCTCAAGGGCGCGGGCTTCCAGATCACGCTGAACTCCTATCCGCACAACTGGACGCACACGCTGCGGCTGGACAAGGAGCCGTGGAACAGCAAGCTCGTGCGCAAGGCCGCGAACTATGCGATCGATCGCGTGGGCATCTGCAAGAGCCTGCTCAACGACACGTGCATTCCCGCCACGGGCATCGTCTACAAAGGTCATCCGTGGTTCGGCAAGCCGAAGGAGACGTACAGCTACAACCCGGCCAAGGCCAAGGAGCTGCTGCGCCAGGCCGGCTTCGACGCGAGCAAGCATCCCGCGAAGGCGGTGCACCTCATCTCGACGTCGGGCTCGGGCCAGATGCTGCCGCTGGCCATGAACGAGCTGATCCAGAAGAACCTCAAGGACGTCGGCATCGACGTCGACCTGCAGCCGGTGGAGTGGAACACGCTGCTCACGCGCTGGCGCGCGGGCTTCCACACCTCGGACAACGAGGGTCTCAACGCGTGGAACATCTCGTGGAACTTTCTCGAGCCGTGGAGCGGCTTCGGACGCTTCTTCCACAGCAAGTCCGTCGTGCCCGTCGCGGTCAACACGATGCCCTACATCAATCCCGAAGCCGACAAGCTGATCGAGGAGGCCGAGCGCACCTTTGACGTCGGCAAGCAGAACGAGACGCTGGCCAAGCTGCACGAGATCATCGTGGACGACGCGCCGTGGATCTTCATCGTGCACGACCAGAATCCCCGGGCGCTGTCGGCCAAGGTGAAGGGCTTCGTGCAGCCCCAGAGCTGGTTCGTGGACCTGACGGCCGTCACGGTGAAGTAGCGTCGGCGACGTGTGGGCGTACGTCGGCCGGCGTCTGCTGCTCGCGATCCCCACGCTGCTCGGGGCCAGCATCATCGTCTTCGCGATGGTGCACCTGGCTCCGGGCGATCCGATCGCGGCGGTGATGCCGGCCGAGTCCAGCCAGGCGGAGATCGAGGCCACCAAGCGCGCGTACGGCTTCGACAAGCCGCTGCCCGTGCAGTATCTCGTCTGGCTCGGGCGCGTGGCGCAGGGCGACCTCGGCCGCTCGATCGCCACCCGCCGCGCGGTGATCCTCGACGTCCGTGACGCCCTCGCGAACAGCCTCGTGCTCGCGCTGTCGTCGTCGCTGCTCGCCTTCGCGCTGGGCGTGGCCCTCGGCCTCCTGGCGGCGTTCCGGCAGGGCCGGGCGCTCGACAAGCTCGCGAGCGCCATCGCCGTCGTCGGCGTCTCCGTGCCGCACTACTGGGCGGGGATCATCCTCATCATCATCTTCTCCGTGCAGCTCAACTGGCTGCCCGCCATGGGCGCCGCCAACGAGCCCGGCGTGCTCCCGTACCTGCGCCACATCGCGCTGCCGACGGTGGCGCTGTCGCTCATCCCGCTCGGCGTCATCACGCGCGTGGTGCGCTCGGCCGCGCTCGACATCCTGAGCCAGGAGTTCGTGCTGGCCCTGCGCGCCAAGGGGCTGGCGGCGCGGCGGGTGTTCACGCACGTGGTCAAGAACGCCGCCCCGCAGATCCTCACCGTGCTCGGGCTGCAGTTCGGCTTCCAGCTCGGCGGCTCCGTGCTGGTGGAGGCGGTGTTTTCGTGGCCGGGCACCGGCTACCTCCTGAACCTCGCCATCTTCCAGCGCGACATTCCGGTGCTCCAGGGCGTGATCCTCGTGCTCGCCACGTTCTTCGTGCTGCTGAACCTCGCGGTGGACCTGCTGCAGACGCTCGTCGATCCGCGGATCGCCCGCCACTGATGGCGATCACGACCACGCTGCCCCGCGAGCTGGACGCCGTCGCCGGCGCGCCGATGTCCTACTGGCGCACGGTCGGGTGGCGGCTCGCCCGCGATCCCGCGACGCTCGCCGCCGGCGCCGTCCTGGTGCTCATCGCGCTCTCCGCGCTGCTCGCGCCGTGGCTGGCGCCCTACGACCCGAACGCCGGCTCGATCCGGCTGCGCCTGGCGTTCGTCGGCGCCCCCGCGCACCTGCTCGGGACGGACGAGCAGGGCCGGGACATGCTGAGCCGCCTGCTGTGGGGCGGGCGTATGACGCTGGTGGCCGGGCTCACGCCGGTGCTGGTGGCGTTCGTGCTGGGCACCGGGCTCGGCGTGCTCGCGGGCTACGTGGGCGGGCTCACGAACACGCTGGTGATGCGGACGATGGACATCTTCTACGCGTTTCCGGCCGTGCTGCTCGCCATCGCCATCTCGGGCGCGCTCGGGCCCGGCCTGCCGAACACGCTGATCTCGCTCTCGATCGTGTTCGTGCCGCGCGTGGTGCGGGTCGCGGAGTCCGCCACCGTGCAGGTGAAGGGCCTCGAGTACATCGCGGCCGCGCGGGCGAGCGGCGCCGGCGTGGGCGCGATCGTGCGGCATCATCTGCTCGCCAACGTGCTCGGCCCGATCCTCGTGTTCGCGAGCACCCAGGTGTCGCTCTCGATCATCCTCGCCGCCGGCCTGTCCTTCCTCGGGCTCGGCGTCACCCCGCCGGCGGCCGAGTGGGGCCTGATGCTGAACGCGCTGCGCCAGTCGATCTACGTGAACGCGGTGGTCCCCGCCCTGCCCGGGGTGGCGATCTTCGTGACGTCCATGGCGTTCAACCTGCTCTCCGACGGCCTGCGCGACGCCATGGAGATCCGCGCGTGAGCCCGGGGAACGGCGCGCCGCCCCTGCTCGAGGTGCGCGGCCTGCGCAAGCACTTTCCCCTGCGCGGCGGCGTGTTCCAGCGCACGCACGCCTGGGTGCGCGCGGTCGACGGCGTCTCCTTCGACGTCTACCCGACCGAGACGCTCGGCATCGTCGGCGAGTCCGGCTGCGGGAAATCGACGCTGGCGCGCCTGATCCTGAGATTGATCGAGCCGGATGCGGGGACGGTGCGCTTCGGCGGCGAGGACGTGCGTGCGGCCACGCCGCCGCGCATGAAGCGGCTGCGCCGCGACATGCAGCTGGTCTTCCAGGATCCGTACGCGTCGCTGAACCCGCGCCTCACCATCGAGGACGCCGTCGCCTTCAGCCTCATCGTGCACGGCACGCCGCGGGCGGAGGCGCGCGATCGTGCGCGCGCGCTGCTGGGCCGCGTCGGCCTCGACCCGCGGCTCTACGGCCGGCGGTACGCGCACGAGCTGAGCGGCGGCCAGCGCCAGCGCGTGAACATCGCGCGCGCCCTCGTGCTGGACCCCAAGCTGCTGGTGCTCGACGAGCCGGTGTCCGCCCTCGACAAGTCGGTGCAGGCGCAGGTGCTCAACCTGCTCCAGGACCTGAAAGCCGAGCGCGCGCTGACCTACGTGTTCATCTCGCACGACCTGAACGTCATCGAGTACGTGAGCGGTCGCGTGCTCGTCATGTACCTCGGCGAGGTCGTGGAGACGGGGACGGCCGACGCGCTCGCGCAATCACCGAAGCATCCCTACACGCAGGCGCTCTTCGCATCCGCGCCGAGCCTGGATCCCGACCACCGCATGGAGCGGCCGCCGCTCGCCGGCGATCCGCCGAACCCGATCGATCCACCGTCCGGCTGCCGCTTCCGCACGCGCTGCGCGTTCGCGATGCCGCGCTGCGCGCAGGCGCCGCCGACGCTGCTGGCGGTCGGCGCGAGGCACGAGGTGGCCTGCTACCTCTACGAGGCCGAGGCCACGGTCGCGGCCCCGGCGTGCTAGCTTGGCCGTTAGGCACGTGTCACGCCCGTGCCGCTTCGCCCACCGCGGCGTCGCAGATGGTGGCCGCCCCGCTCGAGAAAAAGCGCGAGTTGGCGGCCACTTTCGCCGCGCCGTGGGGGCAAGAGGCGGCGCGGTAGACTGGTTGCAGTCGCCAGAGCAGCGCAGGCCAACGCCGACCTCCGGGAGGCAACACATGAGGATGGGACGAGCTGCGATCTTCGTGAGTCTCGCGCTCAGCATTTGTGTCGCGCCCCTTGCGGCTCACGCGCAACAGCCGGCAGGGCCACCGCCTCAGATCCAGGCGGCGCAGACCTTCCTGATGACCTGGGGCAGTCAGAAGTGGGACGAGCTGAAAGCCGTCGCCGCGGACACGGTCACGGTCAAGGTCGGGCCCGGCACCTACACGCTGCAGCCGGCCGCGCAGAAGTCCGACGTGCAGCTGACGCTGCCGTTCCGAGGACTCTCCACGGTTCGCACCGACGGCAAAATCACGGGCGTCAAGGTCGACGAGATGGCGCTCAAGATGGGCGACAAGGAGATGCGCGGACCGGGGATGGTCGATCTGAAGGAAGAGAACGGCGCGTTCCGCGTCACCGGAGTCAGCGCGACCAGCACGCCGCAGTAGCCGCGTTCCAGGAGGCGGGCGCCTCGCCCGCCTTCGCTCTTCGACCGAGTCGCCCGTGGAAGGGTATGTCTATAATCAGCGGAGGACGCGACGAGAGGAGGTGAGCTCATGGCCAAAGGCAAAGGCATGCGGAAGGAAAAGAAGAAGCCGAAGAAGGAGAAGAAGTAGCGTGGAGACGCCCGACCGCGGCGCGCGCTCGCTCCGCGGCGGCGTCCGCGTCGGCGACTGACTCAGACGGCGCCTTCCTCCACCACGTGGGCGGCTCGCTCGCTCGACGCCGCCGTCGCCGGCGACGTCGGCTCGAGCCGGATACGGCGCATGAAGGGCAGGACCAGCGGCACCGCCGCGAACATCATGGCCAGCAGCCAGAAGTCGTCCGCGTACGCCAGCAGCTGGGCCTGCGAGACCGTCTCGCGATAGAGCATCGCCACCGCCTGGCGGTCGGCGGTGAAGGTGTCGCTGCCCTGGGCCACGAAATGGCGCGCCCAGCGCGTGAGGCGCAGGCGCGTCTCCCAGTCCCACGCGGTGATGTGGCTCGCGAGCGTGGACTGGTGGAACTGGCTGCGCTGGGCGAGCAGCGTCGTGACCACGGCGATCCCCACGCTGCCGCCGACATTGCGCATCATGCCGTACACCGCGGTGGCGTTGACGAGCTTGTCGCGCCGCACGGTGGCCAGGGTCAGGGTGGACAGCGGCACGAAGATGAAGCCGACCGCGAATCCCTGGATGAAGCGCGGCAGCGCGAGCGCCCAGTAGTCCATGCCCAGCGTCAGCGAGGTCATCATGTAGAGGCTGACGGCGTTGAGCAGACAGCCGAAGCCCAGCATGAAGCGCTGGTCCACGCGGGTCACGATCCCGGAGGCGAACAGCGAGCAGATGTTGCCGAGGCCGCCCGGCGCCAGCACGAGGCCCGACGTCCACGCGTCGTAGCCGAGCAGCTGCTGCGTGAAGACGGCGACCAGCAGCATGCCCGAGAACATGCCGAAGCCGACGACCGAGATCAGGGTGACGCCCGTGGCGAAGTTGCGGTCCGTGAACGCGGTGAGGTCGACGATGGGCTCGCTGGTCAGCAGCTCGCGGATCAGGAAGCCGGCGAGCGCGCACACGGCGACGATGGTCATCGCGACGATCGTCGGCGAGTCGAACCAGTCTTCCCGCTCGCCGCGGTCCAGGACCAGCTGGAGGCACGCGAAGCCCACGACCATCAGGCCCAGACCCCACCAGTCGATCCGCGCCGCCCGGCGCAGATAGGGCGGGTCGAACAGGAAGGCGCTGGCCATGAGGAAGCCGAGGATGCCGACGGGCAGATTGATGTAGAAGATCCAGCGCCACGACCACTCGTCGGCGAGATAGCCGCCGACGGTCGGGCCGAGGATCGGGCCGAGGATGAAGCCGACGCCCCAGATCGCCATCGCGAGGCCGCGCTGGTGAAACGGGAAGATCTCCCACAGGATCGCCTGCGAGAGCGGGATGATGGGACCGCCGCCGAGGCCCTGGAAGATGCGGGCCACGATCAGCGTGGTCAGGTTGGGCGCGATGCCGGAGAGGAACGAGCTGGCCACGAACAGCGTGGAGCAGATGAGGAAGAAGCGCTTGCGCCCGAACAACCCGGCCAGCCAGCCGGTGGCCGGGATGACGACCGCGTTCGCCGCCAGGTACGACGTGATCACCCACGACACCTCGTCGAGCCCCGCCGACATCGAGCCTTGAAGATGCGGCAGGATGACGTTGGTGACGCTGGTGTCGAGGATCTGCATGAAGGCCACCACCATGACGGTGAAGGTGATGGCCCACTTCTGGGCCGAAGCGACCGGCGGTGCTTCCGGGAGCGGAGACGTCATGCTGACCCTGCAGGTGTTGCGATAGGATATGCCTCCCGTGGGCGACCGCAAGACGCCCGCTGGTGAGAGGAGCCCGAGATGAAAGCCGCCATCTTCCACGAGGCGCACAAGCCGCTGACGATCGAGAACGTCGAGATCGACACGCCGATCGGGCGCGAGGTGCTGGTGCGCACCGTCGCCTCCGGCGTCTGCCACAGCGATCTGCACTTCGTCGACGGCTACTACCCGTTTCCGACGCCCGCCATCCTCGGCCACGAGGCGGCCGGCATCGTCGAGGCCGTCGGGCCACAGGTGGGTGAGTTCAAGCCGGGCGATCACGTCATCGCGTGTCTGTCGGTCTTCTGCGGCGCGTGCGACTACTGCCTCACCGGCAAGACGCATCTCTGCCAGACGCGGCCGGCCCGGAAGAAGGACGAGCCGCCGAAGCTGACGTGGAACGGCCAGCCCGTCAACCAGTTCGCGAATCTCTCGGCCTACGCGGAGAAGATGCTGGTCCACGAGAACGCGCTCGTGAAGATCGACGACCAGATGCCGTTCGCCCAGGCGGCGCTCATCGGCTGCGGGGTGACCACGGGCGTCGGGGCCGTGCTGAACACCGCGCGGATCGAGCCCGGCTCCACGGTGGCCGTCTTCGGCGCCGGCGGCGTCGGCCTCGCGACCATCCAGGGGGCGCGCATCGCCGGCGCCCGGATGATCATCGCCGTGGACACGATGGAGTCGAAGTTCGCCAAGGCGAAAGAGCTGGGGGCCACCCACATCGTGAACGCCAGGGCCGATGATCCGGTGAAGGCGATTCGCACGCTGACCAACGGCGGCGTGGATTATTCGTTCGAGGCCATCGGCCTGAAGATCGCCGCCGAGCAGTGCTTCGACTGCCTCAAGCCCGGCGGCACCGCGACCGTGATCGGCATGATCCCGGTGGGGCAGAAGATCGAGCTCGACGGGCCGATGTTCCTGCGCGAGAAGAAGATCCAGGGCTGCAGCATGGGCAGCAACCGCTTCAAGGTCGACATGCCGCGCTACATCGAGTTCTACCGCCAGGGTCGGCTCAAGCTGGACGAGATGGTCAGCCGCCGGGGCAGGCTCGAGGACGTGAACGAGGCGTTCCGCGCGATGAAGGCGGGCGAGGTCGCGCGCACGGTGCTGATGTTCGACTGATGCGCGCGGCCGTCATGCGCGATCGAACGCTGGTGGTGGCCGACATCCCGGTGCCGCAGCCGGGACCCGGCGAGGTGCTCGTGCGCACGCTGGCGTGCGGGATCTGCGGCTCCGACCTGCACGCGCTCCGGCACGCGGACAAGTTCGTCGAAACCACCCGGCGTGCCGGCGGCCGCCCCATGGACCTCGACCGCGACGTCGTCATGGGCCACGAGTTCTGCGCGGAAATCGTCGAGCACGGCCCGGGCACCACGCGGACGCTGCCGGTCGGCGCGCGCGTGTGCTCGCGGCCGATGCTCATCCGTGACACGGGACCCCAGACGATCGGCTACTCCAACGATCATCCCGGTGGCTACGGCGAGTACATGCGGCTCAGCGAGGCGCTGCTCCTCGCGGTTCCGAGCGGGCTGCCGACGGATCAGGCTGCCCTCACCGAGCCGATGGCCGTCGGCCTGCACGCGGTGCAGAAGGCGCGTCTGCAGCGCGACGACGCGCCGCTCGTCATCGGCTGCGGTCCGGTCGGCCTCGCGGTGATCGTCGCGCTGCGCTTGCTGGACGTGCGGCCGGTCGTCGCCGCCGATTTCTCGCCGCGCCGCCGCGAGCTGGCCGTCGCCCTCGGCGCCGACGTCGTGGTCGATCCCGCGAAGACCACGCCGTGGGAGAGCTGGCAGCAGGCGGCCGCGGTCTGGCGCGAGCCGGCGCGGGCGCCGCAGCCGCCGCCGTGGCTCCCGGGTCCGCCGCTGCGTCCCGCCGTCGTCTTCGAGTGCGTCGGCGTGCCCGGCGTGCTGGACCAGATCATGGCGGCGTCGCCGCGCGGCACGCGCATCGTCGTGGTCGGCGTGTGCATGGAGGCCGACGCGATCCATCCGATGCTCGGGATCGTCAAGGAGCTGAATCTGCAGTTCGTGCTGGGCTACACGCAGGACGAGTTCGCGGCGACGCTCGGCCACATCGCCGAGGGCCGGATCCCGACGACACCGCTGATCACCGGACGCGTCGGCATCGACGGCGTCGCGCAGGCGTTCGAGGCGCTGGCCTCCCCCGAGCGCCACGCGAAGATCCTGGTTCAGACGGGCAGCGACGAGGGGCGCAGGCCGAGCGGCAGCGCGATCTTGTAGTAGGAGGCGAGGAAGCCCTCCCACCACTCCCGCCGCTCGCCGCCCCGGGCGACCTCCACGAAGAGCTGGAGGCTCTCGTCCTGCCAGCGCTGGATCACCTCGAGATTGGCCGGGTCGTCCTCGATGAGCGCCTTGACCAGCACGCGCGCGAAGCTGATGTGGCGCGTCTCGTCGCGCACGCGCGCGCGGTGGTTGACGGCCGAGAACACGTCGCCGCGCGCCTCGGCGCCGTCGGCGAGGACGGCGAAGGTGCCAGGTCCCGCCGCGCCCTCGGCGACGAAGTTGCCTTTCACGAGGATCTCGATGGTGTCCTCCAGCTCGAGCAGGTGACGGAAGAAGCGGCACGTCGTGCCGGGCGCCTCCCAGGCCGGCAGCCAGTCGCGCTCGGGAATGCCCGCGCGCTCGAACACCTCGCGATCCATCTCGAGGTGCCGCTGCTCGTCGGCGACCTGGAAGAGACAGCACTTCTTGAGCTCGTCGAAGGGGGCGTTGGCGGCCGCGGTGGCGATGTAGTGCGTGGCCGACAGCTCGGAGTAGTAGTTGTTGGCGAACTGATCGACGGCGCGCTCGAGATAGCGGGGACTCACCGTGCGGTAGGCGAGGGCGTCGGCCGGAATGCTCGCGCGCTCCGCGAGGTAGCGCTCGCGCTCCCGCGCCTGGAGCGCGACGTAGCGCTCCCACGTCAGGTTCGCGGGGTCCTTGAAGCGCTCGGGGTTCTTCAGGGTGATCGTCCGGGCCATGCGCGCCTCCGCGGGTGTTCGGTGCCGCTACAGTAGGCACGCCGCCCGCCCGTGTCAACGTTGCGATAGGATATGCGCCGGAGAGCCATGCGAGTCGTCGTCAGCGCGAAGAACGGGACACGCGACTTCGAGTGCGAGCCCGGGGAGAAGATCCTCCACGCCGGTCTGAGAAGCGGGGTCGAGCTTCCCTACGAGTGCGCCACGGGCACCTGCGGGACGTGCAAGGCGCGGCTGACGAGCGGGCGCACGGAGAGCCAGTGGGCCGAGGCCCCCGGCCGGAAATATTTCAAGAGCGAGGGCGACCTGCTCACGTGCCAGAGCGTGGCTCACGACGACTGCGCGCTGGAGGTCGGCCCGCTGAAGTCGCGTGAGCCGAACACGTCCGCCCCACGCGCCCTCGGCGGGGTCATGCGGGGGTTCCGGCGGCTGACGCACGACGTCGTCGCGTTCGACGTGGACATCGATGCGCCGCTCGACTTCGCGGCGGGCCAGTTCGCGCTCATCACCATCCCGGGCATCCCCGGGGCGCGCGCGTACTCCATGGTCAACTTCGACCGCGGCGCCGAGCGCCTGTCGTTCGTGGTGAAGAAGAAGCCGGGCGGGGCGGTGAGCGAGTGGCTCTTCGGCGACGGGGTCGACGGCGCGCGGCTCGTCCTCTTCGCTCCCCTCGGTCACGCGACGTTCCATCCCGAGGTCAAGAAGCACGTGCTCTGCATCGCGGGCGGAAGCGGCATCGCCGGCATGATGTCGATCCTGTCGCTGGCCTGCCGGGAGGGTCATTTCGCGGCGTGGGACGGTCACGTCTTCTTTGGTGTCCGCACCGCGCGCGACGGCTTCTTCCTCGACGAGCTGGACGCGTTCCGCGTGCGGTCTTCGGCGCGGCTCGCGGTGACGGTGGCGCTCTCCGACGAGGACGTTCCGGCGTCGCTGGCCACCGCCTACCCGGGGTTCGCGTTCGCGCGCGGGTTCGTCCACGCCGTGGCGGGCGCGCGCATGCAGGGACGGTACGGCGACGTCCGCGCCTACGTGGCGGGACCGCCGCCGATGGTGGATGCGAGCCTGCGCCTGCTGCTGCGTGAGGCGCGGCTGCCGCCCGCCGACATCCGCTACGACAAGTTCAGCTGAGCATGCGCGAGTCCAAAGGAGCGACGATGGGCCAATACGATCGTCACGTGTTCGTCTGTACGAGCGGCGAGACCTGCCCGCTGCAGGGCGACACCGAGAAGTACGTGAAGATCCTCCGCGCCGGCGTGCAGAACGCGAACAGGCAGGGCGACGTGCGCGTCAACAAGTCCGGCTGCTTCTCACAGTGCGGCCACGGACCGATGATCGTCGTCTATCCCGAGAACGTCTGGTACGCGGGCGTGCGGGAGTCGGATCTCGAAGAGATCCTCGCCTCCCACATCGTCGGCGGCTGCCCGGTCGAGCGGCTGCGGTACGATCCCGGCGTGAAGGGAGCGAACAGGATCGAGGCCGGGACGGAGCCGAGGCCGGCCGCACCCGCCGCCGTGACCCGGGCACCGGGGTGGACGCGGGTCTGTCGCGCGGACGACGTCCCGGCGAGCGGGATGAAGGAGTTCGCGGTCGGCGGCACCAGCGTGCTCATCGTGCACACGGGAGACGCGTTCGTCGCGTTTCAGGCGATGTGCCCGCACGAGGCCGTCCCGCTGGAGCAGGGCATCCACGACGGATGCGTCCTGACCTGTCTCGAGCACACGTGGCAGTTCGATCTCAAGACCGGCGCGCCGGTCGGGGAGGCCGAGGAGGGGCTGAAGGGGTATCGGCTGCGGGAGGAGCAGGGCGAGATCTACGTCGCGCTCGACTGAGGTCTTCCGCCGGCAGGTATCATGAGAGCGTTGTCTGCTATGAGAGCGCTCGCCGTCGTCCTCGCCCTGACCCTGAGCGCTGCAGCCACCCCCGCCTGGCCACGCTCCGCGCCCGGGGCAGGCCCGGCCCACGGGCTGTCGATCCACGGCGATCTCAAGTACGGTCCCGGCTTCACGCAGTTCGACTACGTGAATCCGCGCGCCCCGAAGGGCGGCAGCGTCACGCTCCCCGCGATCGGCACGTTCGACAATCTCAACCCGTTCATCCTCAAGGGCGTGCCGGCGGCCGGCATCGCCACCACGTTCGACACGCTCACGGTCGCCTCGACGGACGAGCCGTCGTCGGAGTACGGGCTCGTGGCCGAGACGATGGAAACGCCACCCGATCGCTCGTGGGTCGCGTTCACGCTCCGCGCCGCCGCGCGCTTCCACGACGGCAGCCCCATGACCGTCGAGGACGTCATCTGGACGTTCGACACGCTGCGCACGCGCGGCCATCCGGTCTATCGCTCGTACTACGCCCACGTGGCGCGGGTCGAGAAGGTGGGGCCGCGCACGGTGCGCTTCACCTTCAAGGGGAGCGAGAACCGCGAGCTGCCGGTGATCGTGGGGCAGTTGCCGGTCCTCTCCAGGGCATACTGGGCCGGCCGCGATTTCGCCAGGACGACCCTGGAGCCGCCGCTCGGCAGCGGGCCCTACCGGGTGGAGTCGCTGGAGCCGGGGCGCTCGATCACCTATCGCCGCGTGAAGGACTACTGGGCCGCCGCGCTGCCGGTCAACGTGGGACGCTTCAACTTCGACACGATCCGATACGACTACTATCGCGACGGCACGGTGGCGCTCGAGGCGTTCAAGGGCGGCGCCTACGACTTCCGTTCCGAGAACTCGTCGAAGAACTGGGCGACGGCGTATGACGTCCCCGCCGTGCGCGACGGACGCATTCGCAGGGAGCAGATCCCCAACGAGATCCCCACCGGCATGCAGTGCTTCGTCTACAACACGCGCCGGGCCGTCTTCCGCGACGCCCGCGTGCGCCAGGCGCTGGCCGCCGCGTTCGACTTCGAGTGGACCAACGCCCATCTCTTCTATGGCGCCTACGCCCGCACCCGCAGCTACTTCTCCAACTCCGAGCTGGCTTCGCGCGGGCTGCCCGGCGGCGCCGAGCTGGACATCCTGGCGCCCTTCCGCGGCCGCGTGCCCGACGAGGTGTTCACGCGCGAGTACCGGCCGCCGTCGACGGACCCCGACGGCCTCCGACCGAACCTCATCCGCGCGCTCGAGCTCCTGAAGCAGGCGGGCTGGGTCGTGCGCGACATGCGGCTGGTGAATGCCGAGACGGGACGGCGGCTGACGTTCGAGATCCTCATCGACGACCCGACCTGGGAGCGCATCACGCTGCCCTTCGTGAAGAACCTCGAGCGCCTCGGCGTCGCGGCGCGCGTGCGCACGGTGGACTCGGCGCAGTACGAGTACCGCATGAAGCAGTTCGACTTCGACATGACGGTGGCCGTCTTCGCGCAGTCACTTTCGCCGGGAAACGAGCAGGTCAACTTCTGGGCCTCCGCCTCCGCCGGCACGCCGGGCACCCGCAACCTGGCCGGCGTGCGCGATCCGGTGGTGGACCGGCTGATCGACCTCGTGATCGCCGCCCCCGACCGGCCGGCGCTGGTGGCGCGCACGCGCGCGCTCGACCGTGTGCTGCTGTGGGGTCACTACGTCATCCCGCACTGGCACATCACGGCGTTCCGCGTCGCCTACTGGAATCGCTTCGGCCGGCCGGCCGTCCCGCCGAAGTACGATCTCGGCTTCGACGCGTGGTGGATCGACCCGCGGGCCGGGAGCCCGGCGTAGGTGCTCGCCTACATCGCGCGTCGCCTGCTGCTCGTGGTGCCGACGCTGTTCGGGATCATGCTCGCCAACTTCCTCATCGTGCAGGCGGCGCCCGGCGGCCCCGTCGACCTCATGATCGCCCGTCTGCGCGGGCACGTGGGCGAGGCGACGGCGCGCGTCGCCGGCACCGGCGCCAGCGAGACGGCCGGCGGCCGCCTCGCGCGCCCGGGGGCGGGGGGCGACGAGGACGGCGTCACGCGCGCGGCGCAGGGGATCGATCCCGACCTGGTGCGTCAGCTCGAGAAGCAGTTCGGCTTCGACAAGCCGGCGTGGCAGCGCTTCGTGCACATGATGCGTAGCTACCTGGTCTTCGACCTCGGGACCAGCTTCTACCGAGATCGTCCCGTCCTGGGCCTCATGCTCGAGAAGCTGCCGGTGTCGATCACGCTCGGCCTGTGGACGACCTTGCTCGTCTACCTGATCTCGATTCCCCTCGGCGTCGCCAAGGCCGTGCGCGACGGCACCCCGTTCGACGTCTGGACCAGCGCGGTGGTGATCGTCGGGTATGCGATCCCCGGCTTTCTCTTCGCGATCCTGCTCGTCGTGCTCCTGGCCGGCGGCTCGTTCGTGCACTGGTTCCCGCTCCGCGGCCTCACGTCGGACACCTGGGGGCTGCTGTCCTGGCCCCAGCGCATCGGCGATTACCTGTGGCACATCGCGCTGCCCGTGATCGCCCTCGTCGTGAGCGGCTTCGCCAGCCTGACCATGCTGACGAAGAACTCCTTCCTGGACGAGATCAACAAGCAGTACGTGGCCACCGCGCGCGCCAAGGGACTCTCGCGGCGGCGCGTGCTCTACGGCCACGTGTTTCGCAACGCCATGCTGATCGTGATCGCGGGCTTCCCCGGCGCCTTCATCGGCATCCTCTTCACGGGCCAGCTGCTGATCGAAGTGATCTTCTCGCTCAACGGCCTGGGCCTGCTGGGCTTCGAGGCCGCCGTGAACCGCGACTACCCGGTGATGTTCGGGACTCTCTACCTCTACACGCTGATCGGGCTCCTGCTGAACATCGTGACCGACCTCACCTACACGGTCGTCGATCCGCGCATCGACTTCGAGCGGCGGGACGCGTGAGTCTCTCGCCCCTGACGCGCCGCCGGCTGGCCAGCTTCCGCGCCAGCGGCCGTGGCTACTGGTCGCTCTGGATCTTCCTCGCGCTGTTCGTGCTCTCGCTCGGCGCCGACCTCCTCGCCAACGACCGGCCGCTGCTCGTGCGTCACGGCGGCCGCTTCTACGTCCCCGTGTTCCGCGGCTATCCCGAGACCGCGTTCGGCGGGGCGCTGCCGACGGAGGCGGCCTATCGCGATCCGCACGTGCGGCGGCTCATCGAGGCGCGCGGATGGATGGTGTGGCCGCCGGTGCCCTACCGCTACGACACGATCGACTGGGAGCTGCCGGGACCCGCGCCCGCCGCGCCCTCGACGCGCCACTGGCTCGGCACCGACGACCAGGGGCGCGATCTCCTCGCGCGGCTGGTCTACGGCTTCCGTATCTCCGTCCTCTTCGGTCTCGTGCTGACGCTGGCCAGCTCGCTGGTCGGCGTGGCCGCCGGGGCGGTGCAGGGGTACTTCGGCGGCTGGACGGACCTGCTCTTCCAGCGCTTCATCGAGGTCTGGTCGGGGCTGCCCGTCCTCTACCTGCTCATCATCCTCGCCAGCATCGTGCAGCCGAGCTTCTGGTGGCTGCTCGGCCTCATGCTGCTCTTCTCGTGGATGTCGCTGGTGGCCGTGGTGCGCGCCGAGTTTCTGCGCGCCCGCAACCTGGACTACGTGCGCGCGGCCCGCGCGCTGGGCGTGCGCAACACGGTCATCATGGCCCGCCACCTGTTGCCCAACGCCATGGTGGCGACGCTGACGTTCCTGCCCTTCATCCTCAACGGCGCCATCACCACGCTGACGTCGCTCGACTTCCTCGGCTTCGGCCTGCCACCGGGCTCGGCCTCGCTCGGCGAAATCCTGGCCCAGGGCAAGGCGAACCTCCAGGCGCCCTGGCTCGGGCTGACGGGCTTCGTCGTCCTCGCGGTGATGCTCTCGCTCCTCATCTTCATCGGCGAGGCGGTGCGCGACGCGTTCGATCCCCGGAAGGTCCGGTGACGGCGCTGCTCGCCGTGCGCGATCTCTCGGTCTCGTTCGCCGTGGACGGCGGCGAGGTCGAGGCGGTGCGCCATGTCTCGTTCGACATCGGGCGCGGCGAATCGGTCGCGCTGGTGGGCGAGAGCGGCTCCGGCAAGTCGGTCACCGCGCTGTCGATCATGCAGCTCCTGCCCTATCCGACGGCGCGGCATCCGAGCGGCAGCATCCGCCTGTCGGGCGACGAGCTCGTGGGCGCTCCCGAGGCCATGATGCAGCGGGTGCGCGGTGATCGCATCGCGATGATCTTCCAGGAGCCCATGACGTCGCTGAACCCGCTGCACACCATCGAGAAGCAGGTCAACGAGGTCTTGCGCGTGCACAAGCGGCTGTCCCGGTCGGCCGCGCGCGCGCGGACGCTGGAGCTCCTGCGGCTGGTGGGGCTGCCCGAGGCCGAGCGGCGGCTGGACGCCTATCCGCACCAGCTCTCGGGCGGCCAGCGCCAGCGCGTGATGATCGCGATGGCGCTCGCCAACGAGCCCGACCTGCTCATCGCCGACGAGCCCACGACCGCGCTCGACGTCACCATCCAGGCCCAGATCCTCGCGCTCCTCGGACAGCTGAAGGCCAAGTTCGGCATGGCGCTGCTGCTCATCACCCACGACCTCGCCGTCGTCCGCAAGATGGTCGAGCGCGTTTGCGTGATGAGCGCGGGCGAGATCGTCGAAGCCGGCGCCGCGCGCGAGGTCTTCGAGTCGCCCCGGCACCCGTACACGCGCCGCCTGCTCGCGGCCGAGCCTCGCCCGATGGCGCGCACTCCTCGCACGGACGCGCCGGCGGTGATGGAGGCGCAGGACGTTCGCGTGTGGTTCCCGATCCGCCGCGGGCTGCTGCGGCGCACGGTGAGCCACGTCAAGGCCGTCGACGGCGTGAGCCTCGCCGTGCGCGAGGGCCAGACGGTCGGGGTGGTCGGAGAGAGCGGCTCGGGCAAGACGACGTTCGGCCTGGCGCTCCTGAGATTGCAGTCGTGCCAGGGCCGGATCCGCTTCGCCGGGCTCGACCTCCAGAGCATGCGCGCCAATGCGCTGCGGCCGCTGCGCCGCGAGATGCAGATCGTCTTCCAGGACCCGTTCGCGGCGCTGTCGCCGCGCATGTCCGTCGCGCAGATCGTCGGCGAAGGCCTCGGCGTCCACGGGATCGGCGCCACGCCCGCCGAGCGTCGCGATCTCATCGATACCGCGTTGCGCGAGGTGGGCCTCGATCCCGCGCTGCGGGACCGCTACCCCCACGAGTTCTCCGGCGGCCAGCGCCAGCGCATCGCCATCGCGCGTGCCATGATCGTCAAGCCGCGCTTCGTGGTCCTCGACGAGCCGACATCCGCACTGGACATGTCCGTGCAGGCGCAGGTCGTCGACCTCCTGCGTGAGCTGCAGGCGCGGCACCGGCTGGCCTACCTCTTCATCAGTCACGACCTGAGGGTGATCCGCGCCGTCAGCGACGAGATCCTCGTCATGCGCGATGGCCGCGTGGTCGAGCAGGGGCCGACCGCGCGAATCTTCGAGCAGCCCGAGCAGGCCTACACGCGGGCCCTGATGGCGGCGGCGTTCGACCTCGAGCCGCTGGAGGAGGGCGGCGTCAGGACCTAGCGCAGCCGCCGAACGGTCAGCCGAGCAGGTCGCGAACCGTGAGAGGCAGATCGACGAACGCGCCGGGTGAGAACGTCTCGTCCGTGCGGGGGATGCGCACGTCGCGATAGCCGGCGCCGCGATGGATCTCGAGCCTGCCGGCGTCGAGATCGACCAACCACGCCTCGGTTACGCCCGAGCGCGCGTACAGCGGAAACTTCGTCCGGCGGTCGTAGGGAAGCGAGCTGTCCGCGACTTCGATCAGCAGTCGCACGTCGGGGGGCTCCGGCAGGCGCTGGATCCTCGCCACGGTACCGGCGTGGCGGCTGCCGATCGGCGACATCTCGATGATCTCACCCTCGATGAGCTCGACCCGGTCGTCGGGTCCCAGGATGCCGGTCTCGCCCATTCGGTGATACTCATCGAGCGTGAAGCGCCGGCGCCTGAGCGTGACCGCCATGCTGTCCTCGCCGTCCGCCATGCAGCGATTATAGGCTCGCATGTCCGCCGACCACGCCCAGAGGCCGGTTCTTGACTCCGGGCCGCACCTGACGCAGCCTCGGGGCCCTGGAGGTTGTGAGCATGGCGACCACTGAGACGGCGGTGCGCGAGCTGACGTACGGCGAGGCGGTGCGCGAGGCGATCGCCGAGGAGATGCGGCGGGACCCGCGCGTGTTCCTGATCGGCGAGGACGTGGCGGAGGCCGGGCATCCGTTCAAGACGCTGGTGGGGCTGGTGCAGGAGTTCGGCACGGACCGCATCATCGACACGCCGATCTCCGAGCCGGGCTACGCGGGCATCGGGGTCGGCGCCGCCATGACGGGCATGCGGCCCATCGTCGACGTGATGTTCGGCGACTTCATCACGCTGACCATGGACCAGATGGTCAACCAGGCCGCCAAGGCGCACTACATGTCGGGCGGCAAGATCAAGGTGCCGATCGTGTTCCGCACCACGCTGGGCGCCACGCGCCGCTCGGCCGCGCAGCACTCGCAGTCGCTGCACGCGTGGGTCAGCCACGTTCCCGGCCTCAAGGTGGCGCTGCCCTCGGGCCCGTACGAGGCCAAGGGCCTGATGAAGACGGCCATCCGCGACGACAGCCCGGTGGTGATCTTCGAGGACAAGATGATGTACCGCGTGAAGGGCCCGGTGCCCGCCGAGGACTACACCATTCCGTTCGGCGTGGCGGAGGTCAAGCGCGCCGGCACCGACGTCACCATCGTGGCCACCAGCAGCATGGTCACCGTCGCGCTGGGCGCGGCCAAGCTCCTGGACGCGGCCGGCATCAGCGCCGAGGTGATCGACCCGCGCACGACGTGGCCGCTGGACAAGGAGACGCTGGTCGAGTCGGCCAAGAAGACGTCGCGCGCCATCGTGGTGGACGAGGGCTACGAGCGCTACGGCGTCACCGCCGAGATCGCGTCGGTCATCGCGGACGGCGCGTTCTACTTCCTGGACGCGCCGGTCAAGCGCATCGGCGCGATGGACGTGCCGGTGCCGTTCTCGCCGGTGCTCGAGGACCTCACCGTACCCACGGAGCAATCGGTGTTCGAGGCGGCGAAGGCGCTGTGTCGGAAGGCGTGAGGGCGTTCTAAGGTGCGCATCGACGTCGATCTCTACAGCGACACCGTCACGCGGCCGACGGCCGACATGCGCCGCTTCATGAGCGAGGCCGAGGTCGGCGACGAGCAGAAGATGGAGGACCCGACCGTCAACCTGCTCTGCGAGATGGTGGCCGAGCTGCTGGGCAAGGAAGCCGCCGTGTTCCTGCCGTCCGGCACCATGTGCAACGAGATCGCGCTGCGCGTGCACGCGCGGCCCGGCGAAGAGGTCATCGCGCACGCCACGGCTCACCCGATCCACTTCGAGACCGGCGGGCCGGGCGCGCTGGCCGGCGTCAACATGCGCTCGATCGACGGACCGCGCGGCCAGTTCGACGCGGCCGCCGTCGAGGCCGCGGTCCGTCCGCCGCACCGTCACTTCCCGCGGAGCCGGCTCCTCTGGGTGGAGCAGACGAGCAATCTCGGCGGCGGCTCGGTGTGGCCGCTCGCGCGCATCAATGAGGTGACGGCGGTCGCCCGCGGCCACGGGCTTTCGACGCACCTCGACGGCGCGCGTCTCATGAACGCCGTCGTCGCCAGCGGCATCTCCGCGCGGGAGTACGCCGCGCCGTTCGACTCCGCATGGATCGATTTCACCAAAGGCCTCGGCGCGCCGGTCGGCGCCGCCATGGCCGGCTCCCGCGCGTTCATCGACGAGGCGTGGCGCTGCAAGCAGCAGATGGGCGGCGCCATGCGCCAGGCGGGCATCATCGCCGCCGGCGGCGTCTACGCCCTCCGCCATCACGTCAAGCGCCTGGCCGACGATCACGCCAACGCCCGCCGCCTCGCGGAGGGCCTGGCGCAGCTGCCCGGCGTGAGGCTCGATCCCGCGACGGTCGAAACCAACATCGTGTTCTTCGTGACAAGCGCGAACGCCGCGGAGGCGGTGGAGCACATGCTCGCCCACGGCGTCCGTATGGGAGCGCTCGGCCCACACACGATCCGCGCCGTCACCCATCTGGACGTCGACGCCGCGGGGATCGGGCGGGCGCTGGGCGTGGCCCGCGAGGTCTTCACGGGCCTCCCGGGCTGACGCTGATGCCGACCACCGTCATCATGCCCGCGCTCGAGCTGGCGCAGGAGACCGGCAAGGTCTTGCGCTGGATCAAGTCGCCGGGCGACACGGTGCAGAAGGGCGAGCCGCTTCTCGAGATCGAGACCGACAAGGTCACGGTCGAGGTCGAGGCGCCGGCCTCCGGCGTGCTGCGCGACGTCACGGCGCGCGTGGGCGACGTGGTGCCGGTGGGCAGGACGATCGCGCTGATCTTCGCCGCGGGCGAAGGGGGGGCTTCAGCGGCGCCGACGGGGGCGGCCGGCGCCGTTGCGTCGACGCCCGCGGCCGCTGCGACCGTGAAGGCCTCGCCGCTCGCCCGCAAGCTCGCCGAGCAGCACGGCGTCGATCTCACGCGGATCACGACGCCGAGCGGACGTGTCGAGAAGGCGGACGTTCTCGCCTACGTCGAGCGCCAGAAAACGCCGGCCGGCAACGGGGCCGCCGCACGCGCGCCGGCCGCGCGACTCACCGCCGCGTCGCCCAAGGCGCGCCGTCTCGCCGCGGAGCGCGGCGTCGATCTTCGCGTGGTGCGCGGCTCCGGCCCCGGCGGCGCCGTCCTCGCCGGCGACGTCGCGGCGGCGAAGGCGCCGGCGGTCGCCGCGGCGGCGAGCGCACCCGCCGCGCAGGGCGTCGGCAACGTCTGGCGCATCATGGCCGAGCGTATGACGTCGAGCTGGACCACGGCGCCCCACTTCTATCTGGTGCGCGAGGCAAACGTGCGTCGCCTGGCGTCGTGGCTGCAGCAGGCGCGCAAGCAGACCGGCGCCCACATCACCTACACGGACCTGCTCGTGCGACTGGTCGCCGCGGCCATCGCCCAGCATCCGCGCGTGAACGTCTCGTGGAAGGACGGCACGATCGTCCAGCACGCCGACGTCAACGTCGGCCTCGCCGTGGCCATCGACGACGGCCTCGTCGTTCCCGTCCTCCACCGCGCCGATACGCTGACGCTCGCGGAGCTCGCGCCCCGCCGTGAGGATCTCGTGTCCCGCGCCCAGGCGGGCAAGCTGCGCCCCGCCGACATCCAGGGCGGCACGTTCACCATCAGCAACCTCGGCATGTTCGGCATCGACGCCTTCAACGCCATCGTCAATCCACCCCAGGCTGCCATCCTCGCCGTCGGCCGCATCGCCGATCGTGTCGTCGCCGTCAACGGCCAGCCGGCGGTTCAGCCGACGATGGTGCTGACGCTCTCCTGCGACCACCGGGCGCTCGACGGCGCGCGCGGCGCCCGGTTCCTGGGCGCCCTCGCCGATCTGATCGAGGAGCCTCTCGCGCTGCTGGTGTGAGAGACCGATGAGACGCTCAGAGATTCGCTACGATGGGGCGCTCTGGCGATGGGTGGTGCGAGAAATCAGCTCGTCGAGGTGGAGAAGGTTGGTCGGCTTGTCGAGGCACGCGACGGCGCCGAGCTTGCGGGCCTCATCGGCGTTTTGCCGTGACGGATAGCCGGTCATGAACAGTATGGCCGCAGTATTTCCGTGGGCGCGAATCGCGGCCGCCATCTCGAGCCCGCTCATACCCGGCATGTTGATATCGAGAAGAATGACGTCGAACCGGCGGTGACTCGCGATGAACATTCCCTGCGCCGGATTGCTGGCAGTCACGACTTCGTAACGCGTCCTGAAGAACTCGTTGAGGATGTCGAGGATCCTCGGCTCGTCGTCGACGATCAAGATGCGCTTGCGAGTTCCCATGTGCCCATCCCCTGGGGGACTCAGACGAAGAGTTGAGGATTCTGGTCGCCGTTGGCGCGAATACGTTCCCGACGTCGCCACCACTCTTCATAGGCATCCGAATCGGTGCGCTGAGAGCGCTGCCGGCGGAAGAGCAGGAACACTGCGCATCCCACCGCGACCGCGGCGCCGAGCGCCCACCAGCCCGACCTCGTCGTCTTGACCACTCGTTCGACCATGTCGTTGGCCCCAGGTGATCGCCGCGTGGTGGTCACGCAGGGAACAGATGAGGCAACGGGCGTGCCGAAATGGAAAGTCCCGATCCGACGTGATCTTGCGCGACGTCGGCCCCGCAGCGCTGGTCAGTCGCTAGCCGTGCCGAAGATGCAGCCGATCACGAACTGCCCAGTCAGGAGCCGGGCGATGCAGAACGGCAAACGGGCGATCTGGCTGCTGCTGGTGGTGGTGCTCGCCGCGTGCTCGATCGCGCAGAACGTCAAGCCCGTCACGCCCGCGGCCCTGGGCACCCGGGAGATCTGCGTCCGGGAGAACAAGAGCGTCCGTGAGAGCTTCCTCGAGGCGTACAAGCAGGCGCTCGAGAGCAAGGGCTTGAGCGTGCGGGTGCTCGATCCCGGCGCGAGCATCACCGCGTGTCCGCTGCTGACGACGTACAGCGCCAACTGGCGGTGGGACCTCGCGATGTACATGGCGTACGCGGAGATGACCGTGTCCAGGGACGGCAACGAAGTCGGCAAGGCGACGTACGACGCTCTGATGGGTGGCGGGCGGGTCGACAAAAAGTTCATCAAGGCCGACGAGAAGGTCCGCGAGCTGGTGAATCAGCTCTTCCCGAGCTAGGAGCCTCCGCGCAGAGCGGCCGCGACGGCCGGGTCGTCGAGCAGCTGCTCCAGCTTCATCTTGAACGCGCTGGCCACCATGTCGCCGACCCGGGAGGGCAGCGTCGCCCCGCCGAGGTTGTCCCGGCCCTCGAGCCGCTTCTCGGCCAGGACAGTCCCGCTCCGATCGAGCACGGTCATGGTGACGTCATAGCTCAGCCCGACTCTCACCGCGGTGTCGCTCTTCCATTCCTGCAGCGTCAGCAAGAGCGCGCGCTCGGCGCCCGCGCCGATCACCCGCTGGCGCGCCTCCGCCGGCGTCACCGAGTGGGCCACCACGACGGGCTGGGCGCGGAACCCTTTCTTCGCCAGCGTGTTGACGAGGGCGGTGGTCATGGCGTCTGCCAGGGGCCCGTCGCCCTCGGTGCGTACGTCGAAGGGGTTGCCGTAGCCGCCTCGCTGCAGGCCGACGAACTGCGGGTCCTTGGTTCCCGAGCGCACGTACTCGCGCTGGTCGTAGGTCGCGATGCTCACCGCGGTGGTGCCCGAGACCTGCGGGCTCGCCACGACCGTCTGGTAGGCGTAGCGATTGCCGATGGCACAGCCGCTCAGCAGCACTCCTGCGAGCTGGACGAGCACGGCGAGTTTTTTCATGGGGGGCCTCCTTGGACCAAAAGCGTGATGTGGTCTCGTGTGGTCCGCCGAGACTACACCAGGTGGAACCGACGAAGCTCGGGGAAGCGCCGCATCCACACGGCGGCCACGACGATCGTGCCGATCCCGCCGATCAGGACCGCCGCGACGGGACCGAACAGGGCGGCGAGCAGACCCGACTCGAACTCTCCCAGCTGGTTCGAGGTGCCGGTGGTCAACGAGTGCGCGGCGCTCACGCGGCCGCGCATGCTGTCGGGCGTGCGAATCTGCACCAGCGAGTGTCGAATGACGACGCTGAGCAGATCCGACGCGCCGAGCACCGTGAGCGCCGCCAGTGACAGCGGCAGGCGGGTGGAGGCGCCGAAGACCACGGTGGCGACGCCGAACACGAGGACGCCCCCGAACAGCACCGGCCCGGCGTGGCGCTCGACCGGACGGCGCGTCAGCGCCACGGACATCGCGAGCGCGCCGCAGGCCGGCGCCGCCCGCAGCAGTCCGAGCCCCCAGGGGCCCGTGTCGAGGATGTCGCGAGCGTAGATCGGCAGCAGCGCGGTGGCGCCGCCGAGCAGCACCGCGAAGAGGTCCAGCGACAACAAGCCCAGGAGCAGCCGCTCGCGAAGGATGAAGGTCATCCCCGAGAAGAGCGAGGCCGGAGTCATCTCCTCGGGCTCGTGCGCGGGCTGCACCGCGTGGACGAGCCCGACGAGCGCCGCGGCCAGGAGGTACAGCGCGGCGACCGTCGCGTAGACGGCGGTCGGCCCGAGGCCATAGAGCACGCCGCCGAGGGCCGGGCCGACGATGCGGGCCGTCTGGCCTGCGGACGTCACGCTCGCGATGGCGCGCGGGATCAGCGCGAACGGGACGAGGCGAGGCACCAGCGCCGCGCGGGAGGGATTCTCGAACGCGCGCGCGGCGCCGAGGATCGCGACCATCCCGAGGATGCCGTCGCGGCCCAGCCAGCCGCCGAGACTGCCGAGCGCCAGCGCGGCGGTGGCGCCCGCCTCGGTCGCGTGACACACCACGACGACGAGGCGGCGATCACAGCGGTCCGCCACCTGTCCGACGACGAGCGTCAGCGCGATGGTCGGGACGAACTGCACGAGGCCGACGAGGCCGAGGTCGAGCGCGCTGCCGGTGAGGCTGTAGAGCTGCCATCCCACCGCGACGTTCTGCATGTGCAGCGCGAGCGTGGACAGCACCCGCGAGCACCAGAAGAGCGCGAAGGACGTGTTACGGAGCGGCGCCGTGGGGGTCGATGAAGCTCGCTACCGGCACCCCGCGCGCGGCGCGTCGGGACCCTGTCGAGGGACCAGGGTGCAGGCGAAGGTGGCCGGCTGAGCGCGGTAGTCGGCGAGGAGGCGCTCGAGGCGCTGGAGCGTGCGCTCACGCCTGGCGAGGCCGAGGCCGTAGATGGCGAGGTCGTTGACCAGGCGCGTGTAGAAATGATGCTCGGCATCCCCGCCGCCCGCGCGCGCCACGCACGGTGACGGCTTCTGGGCGACCTCGAGCTGGGCGCCGAACGCCCGGACGAACTCGGCCATCACCGGCTCGTCGCGCACGTCGCGGGGGACTTCGGGGAAGCGGGCGAGGAACGCATCGACGCTCATCGGACCGGGCGCCGCGCGGCGTTCCGCCTCCAGGTCGCGTGTCAGACGGATCTGCATGCCGTCACCTCCTTCGGTGAGTATAAGCTGTCGGTTCATGGGGCCGCTCGGGTGAGTGACGAGAACCGGCTCGATCTGCTGTTTGCCGGTTTCATCGTGTTCCTGCTGGCGGGTGTCGTGACCGTTGCCATGGGCATCCGCCGGGAGCTGCGGACGGGCGTGATCGGGCAACATCCGCAATCCGGACTCTGGCGAAGGCATGAGCGGCCGGCCGGCGGACTCCCCGTTTGCGCCCGGCCCCGCGCGGCGCTATCGTTCAGCGCGCTGTCGGAACGCGGGAGGACCACGATGCTGAACGGTCTCAACGGCCTGGTCGACGTCGACAGGGGAATCATCAGCCGGGAAATCTTCGTGAACGAGGAGATCTACCGGCGGGAGCAGGAGCAGATCTTCGCGCGCGCCTGGCTCTTCATCGGCCACGAGAGCCAGATCCCCAGGCCCGGCGACTTCCTCGTGTCGTCGATGGGCGAGGAGTCGGTCATCCTGTGCCGCGACCGGACGGGACGGATCCACGTCTTCCTGAACTCGTGCCGGCACCGCGGCATGAAGGTCTGCCGCTACGACGAGGGCAACACCCTCGAGCTCATGTGCCCGTACCACGGCTGGACCTACGCGACCGACGGCGCGCTCGTCGGCGTCCCGTTCGGCAAGGACGCGTACGGCGAGCAGCTCGACAAGTCGAAGTGGGGCCTCATCGAAGTCGCCCGGATGGAGAATTACAAGGGCACGATCTGGGCGGCGTGGGACGCGGCGGCGCCGTCCTTCCTCGACTACGTGGGCGGCTACAAGCTCTACCTCGACCTCCTGCTCGACGCGTGGGACGGGCGCGAGGGTGGCACCGAGGCGATCGGCGGGATCCACAAGTGGCTCATCCCGTGTAACTGGAAGTTTCCGGCCGAGAACTTCTCCGGCGACCGCTATCACGGCGTGAGCCACCGCTCGGTGGACATGGTGGGCATCGGCCCGAGCGGCAAGGGCCGCCGCGACATGGCCGAGCGCAACCAGGCGCGGTGGCTGGACGTGTCGTTTCCCGAGCTCGGCCACTCGATGATCGCATTCCTGCGCGCTCACGACGCGCCGCTGGCGCCCGCCTATCAGGACGCGCCGGTGGCGGCGGAGTACTTTCGCCGCTGCGAGGAGGAGCGCAGGCGCCGGCGCGGCGAGCACTGGCGGCTCTTCGGCGGGCCCGGCACGATGTTCCCCAACACGTCGCCGCTGGCGCGGCAGCCGCGCACGCTGGCCGTCTGGCATCCGCGCGGCCCGCACCAGACCGAGGTCTGGCGCTGGTACTTCGTCGACGCCGACGCGCCGGCGGAGGTGAAGGACTTCCTGCGACACTACTACATCCGTTACTCCGGCCCGTCGGGACTGACCGAGCAGGACGACATGGAAAACTGGAACTACGCCCACAAGGCCAGCCGCGGCACCATCGCGCGGCAGCATCCCTACAACTACGAGATGGGCCTCGGTCGCTCGACGCGCGCGTTCGAGGACCACGGGTTGAAGCTGCCGGGCGCGATCACCGACGTCACCGCGGCCAACGCGAGCGAACACAACCAGCGCGGGTTCTACCGGCGCTGGCGGCAGTTCATGGAAGCCGCGACGTGGAACGACCTGGCGTGAGCGACCTCGAGCGGCTGCTCCTCAAGAGCGAGGTCGAAGAGTTCCTGTATCGCGAGGCCGAGCTGCTCGACGAGCGCCGGTACAAGGAGTGGCTCGACCTCTTCACCGACGACGTCCGTTACTTCATGCCGATCCGGCGCAACGTGCCGCACGACGAGAGCGAGCGGGAGTTCACGCGCGAGGGGACCGATGTCAGCTGGTTCGACGAGGGCAAGGACACGCTCGCCCGCCGCGTGCAGCAGATCCTCACCGGCATCCACTGGGCGGAGGAGCCGCCCTCGCGGATCTGTCACATGATCTCGAACGTGCAGATCCTTCGCGCGAGCCCCGACGGCCCCGCTCCCACCGAGGTTGCGGTCAAGAGCCGGTTCCTCGTCTACCGCAACCGCGTCGAGACGGAAACCGACGTCCTCGTCGGCAAGCGCGAAGACCTGCTGCGCCGGGTGAACGGAAGCTTGAGGATCGCGCGCCGCAAGATCGTCCTGGACCAGAGCGTGCTGCTCGCGAAGAACCTGACGTTCTTCTTTTGATATGCTGCCGCCCAGGAGGACGCCCATGAAGCGAGCACTCGCGCTCCTCGCGATCTTCCTCGTGATCGCGGCAGCGATTCTTCCCGGCCCCGTGTGGGCCGGTGGAGGCTGGCACCACGGTCATCACGGCGGCCACGGCGGCTGGTGGTGGCCCGCGGCGCTCATCGGCGGCCTCGCACTCGGCGCGGTCACCATCGCGACGGCTCCGCTTTGGGCGCTGGCGCCGCCGCCGCCGCCGGCCGCGTATCCGCCGGTCGTCGAGGCGCCATCCGCGGCCTATGTCCAGCCGGTCTACTCGACGTCGCCGGGGAGCTATCAGCAGGCGCCGGGCTACGCGCGACCCGAGCCCCCACCGTTCCAGCGTGAAGTCGTCTACGCCGATGGCCGGTATCTGCTGTTCGGCGACGGCGTGCGACACGCGTGGCAATGGGTGTGGGTCCCCGCCTCCGCACCGCCTCCGCCGCCTCCGCCGCCGCGCTAACGACAGGAGAACGACATGGCGGGACCGGTCGGATTCATCGGGCTCGGCAACATGGGGCGGCCGATGGCGCTCAACCTCGTCCAGCGCGGCTTCGCGCTGGTCGTCCACGACATCGATCCGGCCAAGGTAGGGCGGCTGCGCGAGCGCGGCGCCAGGGTCGTCGACTCGCCGGAGCAGGTGGCCGCGGGGACCGAGCGGACGATCGTCATGGTGGAGACCACCGCCCAGGCGGAATCGGTCATCGCCGGCGAGCGCGGGATCATCAAGAGCGCCGCGCGCGGCCACATCGTGATCTGCATGAGCACGATCGACCCGTTCGCCCTGCGGCGCCTGGCCGAGCAGCTGTCGGCGCGCGGCGTGGCGACGCTGGACGCGCCGGTGAGCGGCGGCACCGAGCGCGCGGCCTCCGGCGAGCTCTCGATCATCGCCGGCGGTGATGCGGCCACCTTCGAGAAATGCCGCGACCTCTTCGCCGCCATGGGCACGAAGCTCTTCCACGTCGGTGCCCTCGGCCAGGGCCTGGCCATGAAGCTCGTCAACAACATGCTGATCCAGGTCAACCGCGTGGCGGTGGCCGAGGCGCTCGTGATGGGCGTCAAGGCGGGGCTCGATCCGCGGACGATCTACGACGTGGTGCGCGTCAGCACCGGCACCAGCTACGCGTTCGAGACGGGCGTGCCGAAGATCCTCGCGCGCGACTTCTCGCCGGGCGGCACCGTGGATATCACTTACAAGGATCAGGAGCTGGAGACGGCGTTCGCCAAGCAGCTCGGCGTGCCGCTGCTGCTGGCGAACCTCACCCAGCAGCTCTACCAGATGGCGCGCGCGGCCGGTCTCAACAAGGAAGACGGCCTCGCCGTCGTCAAGGTGCTGGAGCGGCTCGCCGGCGTGCAGGTGAAGGGCTGAGCGTGAGAGCTACGCGCCGTAAAGGATGCCGGGAATGAGGCGACGCTGGATGGGGTCGATCCCCAGCCCGAATCCTTCGAGGGTGTAGGCGCCCAGGACTTCGAGGTCGTTTGGCTCCACGTTCGGTGGCTCTTCCCTCCGATGGTGAGGACGCGCCGACGCTCCGAGGGCTGGAGGCCGAGATCACGAAGCGCGCCCGCAGAGACCCACGTGTCCATCGAACCGCTGTCGACCAGCAGCTTGACGGATTCGCGCCGATCGGGCCGTGACGGTGAGGCAAGATGAACCTCGGCGAAGAACGTGCCCATACGTTGACCTCGCCTCGACGTTAGCACGCGCGAGCCATCTCATCGCTGTATCAATCTCAAGACGGGCCGAGCTCGTTCTCCAGCATTTGATCGAGGCTCTGTCGCCGCCTGACGAGGCGCAGCGTCCCGTCGGGGTCCAGCATGACTTCGGGAGCCTGCGGGTATGAGTTGTAGTTGATGGTTGACATCGCGGCGCAGTAGGCGCCGGCGCCGCCGACGATGACCAGATCGCCCACGCGCGGCCGGGACACCCAGCGCGGGCCCAGCCCTTCCGGGTCGCCCGGCGCCGGCGTGAGAATGTCGCCCGACTCGCAGCACGGCCCGACGAAGACGACCTCCGCCGCCTCGCGGCCCGTGGCCATCACGTCGATCGGATGCTGGGCGCCGTAGAGCGACGGCCGCGTGACCTCCGTCATGCCCGTGTCGAGCTTGGCGAAGAGGTAGCCGTCCTTCCCGGTGTCGACGACGTCGATGCACGTCGCCACGACGGCGCCGGCCTGCGCAACCAGGTACGTGCCCGGTTCGATCTCGAGATGCAGTGATCGCCCGTGGCGCGCGCGGAAGGCGTCGAGCTCGCGCCGCACGTGCGCCGCGACGTCGTCCAGGTCCGCGGTCGGCTCCTCGGGCATCCGCCCCACCTTGAAGCCGCCGCCCAGGTTCACGACGGCGACGTCGGGAAGCTGCTCGGCGAGGTCGAGGGTCATGCGCGTCACGCGCTGCCAGACGTCGGGGTCCGTGCCCGAGCCGATGTGGGTGTGCAGCGTGCGCAGCGTCAGCCGATGGCGCGCGGCGAGCGACTTCACGTCGTCCAGATACTCGTGCCAGATTCCGAAGCTGGCCGAGGGACCGCCGGTATTCGTCCGCTTCGTCGACCCGCTGCCCAGCCCGGGGTTCATGCGCACGGCGATGGAGTGGCCCGGCGCCGCGCGTCCGATGGCCTCCAGCTGGCGCAGCGAGCAGGCATTCAGCAGCACGCCGTCACGGATGTGTTCGGCGAGTCGAGTGGAGGGCATCTGGGCGCTGAGCTGAATCCGGGCGGGCGCGAATCCCGCTCGCCGCGCGCGCGCCACTTCCCAGTCGCTCGAGGCGTCGACGTGGAGCCCGAGATCGCGGAACAGCACCAGGATCTCCCGGCTCGGGTTCGCCTTCATCGCGTAGCGCAGCGTGAACCCGTAGGGCGCCTTCAACGCGAGCAGCCGGCGCGCCGTGCGCTCCAGGGCGGCCCGGTCGTACACGTAGCAGGGCGTTCCGAAACGCTCGCGCACCTCGGCTGCCTGCGAGGCGGTGAGGAACGGCATCACAGCGTCAGCAGCGACTCGAGATTCCGCCACAGGATCTTGTCCTTCTCGTCCTGGGTCAGAGTCTTCAAGCCCTGCACCCAGGCGACGGGCGAGGGGTGCCACGGCACGAAGGGCCAGTCGCTGCCGAGGACCACGCGGTCGGCGCCCACCTCGTCGAGCAGGAAGCGCAGCGCCTTCTCGCTGCCGACCACGGTGTCGTAGTACAGGCGGCGCTGGTAGCTGCTCGGCGGTTGCGGAATGGTGCGGCGCGCTTCGGGCGTTCCGTGCCAGCTGCGGTCGATCCGTCCCATCGCGAAGCACGCCGGACCGCCGCCGTGCGCGATGCAGACTCGCAGGCCGGGACACGCGTCGAGCACGCCGCCGAAGATCAGGATGGCGACGACGATGGCGTCCTCGACGATGACGCCGAGGCTGTTGAACAGCCCGTGGCGGGTCGTGCGCTGCAGCATGAAGTTGTGCTGCGGCTGCGGGTGGAAGAAGAGCACGGCCCCCATGGCCTCGGCCGCCTTGAACAGCGGCAGGAACTTCGGCTCGTCCCAGTTCTCGCCGTTCACCAGCGTGTCGAGTTCGGCCCCTTTGAGGCCGAGCACCGTCACCGCGCGCTCCAGCTCGTCGATGGCCGCCTTGACGTCCTGCACCGGCAGGGTGCCCAGGCCCGCGAAGCGGGCCGGCCATTGCTTCGTCATGGCCGCGATCTCGTCGTTGACCTCGCGCGCCAGCTGCCGCCCCTGCGCGGGGTCGAGGTGATAGCCGAAGAACGGCGTGTGGATGGACACGACCTGCACGTCCACGCCCTGCGCGTCCATGTCCTTCAGCCGCTCTTCGGGCGTGAAGCGCACCTTGGGCGAGTTGAATTGCGTGCGCTTGCCGTTGCCCAGCATGGTACCGAGGCCGTCGCCGGGCTCGTGACGGAAGCCGTACCACTCCCGCCGGGCGTCGACGGCCTGCCACAGGGACCGCGGCACGAGATGCGCGTGGATGTCGATGGTCTTCATGATGTGGCGTACAGTACCACCGCGACAGCCGTGTCGAGGAGGACGCCGTGAGGCTCGTGCTCTTCCAGGCCGCCGGCACCGACGACGTGGTGCCGGGCGTGATGACCGCGCAGGGCGTCGTCGGGATCGCCGACGCCGTGCGCCCGGGGCACACGCCCCAGCTGACGATGCAGGGCATCATCGACGACTTCGAGACGCTCCGACCGGCGCTCAAGCGCCTGGCGCACGAGCGTCGGGCGCTGCCGTTGTCCCAGGTCCGGCTGCGCCCCCCGCTGCCGCGACCCGGCAAGATCCTGGCGTGCATCGCCAACTACTGGGAGCACGGCGCGCTCGAGGCCCGCCCGCTGAATATGTTCCTCAAGAATCCGGACGCGGTGATCGGGCCGGAGGACACGATCGTGCTGCCGGAGCTGACCGAGCCGTGGATCTTCATGCACGAGGCCGAGCTGGCGCTGGTCATCAAGGGCCCGGCCAAGAAGGTCACGCAGGCGAACTGGCGCAGTGCGGTGTTCGGCTACACCGGCATGATCGACGTGTCGGCGCGCGGCGAGGGCCGCCGCACCTGGAAGGCCGGCAGCTGGCTCGGCAAGTCGTTCGACACCTTCGCGCCCATCGGTCCCTGCATCACCACGCTCGACGAGATCCCGAATCCCAACGACGTTCACGTCCAGTTCTGGGTGGACGGCCAGCTCCGGCACAACTACAACACGGACGACATGGAGCACCAGGTCCCGGCCCTCGTCGAGTTCGCGACGAGCATCATGACGCTCGGCTCCGGCGACCTCATCGCCTGCGGCACCAACCACGAGGGCCTGGGCCCGCTGCAGGACGGCGAGGTGGTGGACTTCGAGATCCACGGCGTGGGACGCATGCGCCTGTACGTGCGCGATCCGCTCAAGCGCACCTGGGACAAGGGCATCTACATGGGGCCGGATTCCACCAACCCCGAGGCGGTCCGGCGCAATCGCCCGGGCGCCGGCGGCGCGTGAGACGCGCCGGCCGCTAGACCGTCTGCTCGAAGCGCGTCGCCGCCATCTCGGGCGTCAGCGCCTGGCGCCAGTCGGCGTCCTTCGGCAGCACGCCCTCGACGGCGCGCAGCGCGTAGTACGTGCCGTCGACGCCACGCGGCGTGCGGCCGTCGCGCACGGTCTTCACGGCCTCGAGCAGGAGCCGGCGCGCCTGGATCACCGCCTTGTCGGCCGGCCCCAGATGCTCGCGCGTGCGATCGACGATCGGCCCCATGCTCTCCTGGATCGCGCGGTCCTGCACGTTGACGCCCTCGATCCCCGTGAAGCTCTCGGTCTTCTGCACCTGGCGGTCGAGCATGTAGTTGTTGCGCTTGTTGCGCACCGAGCGGAACGTGCTCTGGTCCACGTCGAGCGGCCCGTTGCCGAGCCGGCGCTCGAGCCGGTCGTCGTCGGTCAGCGGCGCGGTCTCGCTGTAGTCCCAGTTGTAGACCATGGTGCTCTCGTCATCCATCGGCACCCAGATGTGTCCGGAGACGAGCGCGTGGCCGCCCTCGGATTGCGAGGGCCGGATCTGGTGGAACGGCAGCACGAGCTGGTAGGTGCGGATGTGCACGGTCGCCTCGTCGAGCGGGCGGACGCTCGCGTACTGGTAGCCGTAGCTCGTGACGTCGACGACGAGCGTCGGCGCCTTGCTCCGCACGAACGGGTGCGTCGGCTTGAACCCGGGACGCTTCGAGTCGGCCTTCAGGACGCGGTGCAGGATCGGCGCGTGCGAGGTGTCGACGCCACCCTCGAGGCCCTGCAGCCAGTTGGTCTCCTGAACCACCTTCGAGACGTGGCGGTGCGTCTCAGGCGCCTGCGTCCAGGCGAAATTCGGCAGCGGTGGCCGGCCGTCGGGCGATCCGAGATAGGCCCAGATGAGGCCGCCGACCTCGACGGTGGGATACGACGTGACGGAGATCTTCTCCTTGAAGTGCAGGTGCTCCGGCTCGTTCATCATGTCCACGCAGCGGCCGTCGACGTCGAACTTCCAGCCGTGGTAGGCGCAGCGCAGCCCGCACTCCTCGTTGCGCCCGAAGAACAGCGAGGCGCGGCGGTGCGGGCAGTGCTCCTCGATCAGCCCGATGCGGTTCTGCGTGTCTCGGAAGGCGACGAGCTCCTCGCCCAGGAGCTTGACCCGTACGGGGGGACAGTCGGGCGCCGGCAGCTCCCACGCGAGCAGGGCCGGAATCCAGTACCGCCGCATCGCGTTGCCCATGGGGGTGCCACGATCCACCCGGGTCAGCAGCTCGTTGTCTTCGCGGGAGAGCATGCCGGTTCCTCCTCCTCGGCCGGATCGAACCACAAGTCTACGCGACGGAAGTGTATCATCGCGCCGATGAAGCGCCTGTTCGCCCTCGTGGCCCTCGCGGGCGTCGCCGCGGGATGCCGGGAATCGGTGGAAGGTCACTTCATCTATTACCCCTCGCGCGCGCTCGCCGCCGATCCGTCGAGCGTGGGCCTCGCCTTCCGCGACGTCTCGTTCGCGGCGCTGGACGGCGTGCGGCTGCACGGCTGGCTGATCCCCGGCCGCACGCCCACGACCCTGCTCTACTCCCACGGCAACGGCGGCAACATCGGCGGGCGCGTCACCATCGCGCGCCTGCTCGCCGACCAGCTCGGCATCGGCGTCTTCATGTACGACTACCGGGGATACGGGCGCAGCGAGGGCGCGCCCTCCGAGCCGGGGCTCGTCAGCGACGCGCTCGGCGCGCGCGCCGCGCTCCTGCGCGAGGGCGTGGCCGCCGAGCACGTGGTCTACTTCGGCCGCTCGCTGGGCGCCGCCGTCACCATCGACCTGGCCCTCGCGCATCCCCCGCGCGCGGTCGTCCTCGAGTCGCCGTTCGCCTCCGTGCGCGCGATGGCGAACACGGTGCTGCCCGGCGTCGGCTCCCTGTTCCGCACGCGCTGGGACTCTCTGGCCAAGATCCCGCGTCTGCGCGCGCCGCTGCTGGTGCTCCACGGCGACGCCGACGAGACGATCCCGTACGCCCAGGGGCGCGCGCTGTTCGCCGCCGCGCCCGAGCCCAAGACGTTCTTCACGATCCGCGGAGGCCACCACTACGAGATGGACGCGGCGTGGTCGGAGTACTGGGCGGCCTGGCGCGCGTTCCTCGCCCGGTGGTCGGGGGGGCACACATGACGACGTACGGCTCCGACCTCGTGATCGACCTGCTGCGCGCGGTCGGCGTCGCGCACGTCGCCCTCAATCCCGGCGCCACCTTCCGCGGCCTGCACGACTCGCTCGTCAACCACGGCAAGGGCGATCCGGAGATGATCCTCACGCTGCACGAGGAGATCGCGGTGGCGCTCGCCCACGGCTACGCCAAGGCCAGGGGCGCGCCGATGGCCGCCGTCGTCCACGACATCGTCGGTCTGCAGCACGCGAGCATGGCCATCTTCAACGCGTTCTGCGACCGCGCGCCGATCCTCGTGCTCGGGGCCACCGGGCCCATGGACGCCACGCGCCGTCGGCCGTGGATCGACTGGATCCACACCGCGCTCGTGCAGGGCACGCAGGTGCGCGACTACGTCAAGCTCGACGACCAGCCGGCGAGCGTGGCCGCGATCCCCGAAGCGTTGCTCCGATGCTGGCGCCTGGCGCGGACGGAGCCGCAGGGGCCCGTCTACCTGTGCCTCGACGCGGGGTTACAGGAGGAAGCGCTGGAGCATCCCGTGCCGGTGCCGGACGTCGCGCGGTTTCAGCCCTCGGCGCCGCCGCACGCCGATCCGCGCGCCATCGACGAGGCGGCGCGGCGGCTCGTCGAGGCGCGCTTCCCGCTGATCGTCGTCGAGTCGCTCGGCCGCCGTCCCGAGGCGACGCCCGCGCTCTGCCGCCTGGCCGAGCGCCTGGCGGCGCCGCTGGTGGATCTCGCCGGCGAGTCCGAGGGCCGCGCCAGCGTGCCGAGCCGCCATCCGCTCGACATGAGCGGCGCGCGCGAGGAGGTCGTGGCCGAGGCCGACGTCGTCCTCGCGCTGGACGTCACCAACGTCCTCGGCGCGCTCGGCCAGACGGACCGCGCCACGCGCGCGGTGCGCCTGTTCAACGAGACGGCGCGCGTGATCGCGATCTCGCTGGACGACTACGCGATCCGCAGCTGGGCGCACACGTTCCAGTCGCTGGCGCCGGTCGACCTGCCGATCGCCGCCGACGCGGGGATCGCGCTGCCCACGCTGCTGGCCGCGGTCGAGGACCGTCTGGCGCGCGACCCGCGCACGGCCGAGCGCCGCCAGCGCGCCGAGCGCATCGCCGCGCGGCACACGGGCCTGCTCGCGGAGTGGCAGGCGACGGCGAAGCTCGAGCGCTCGCTCACCCCGCTGGCGCCGTCGGCGTTCGCCGCCGAGATCTGGGAGGTGATCAAGGACGAAGACTGGGTGCTCGCCAACGGCACCGCCAAGGGCTGGGCGCGCCGGCTCTGGGACTGGCGGCCCGAGCGGACCTACGGCGGAAGCGGCGGGGCCGGGCTCGGCTACGGCCTGCCGGCCGCGCTCGGCGTGACGCTCGCCCATCGCGGCACCGGCAAGGTCTGCGTGAACCTCCAGTCCGACGGCGATCTGCTCTACGTCGTGGGCGGGCTCTACACCGCCGCGCACCACCGCCTGCCGCTGCTGACGGTGACGTTCAACAACCGCACGTACGGCAACGACGAGGAGCACCAGGAGGTCGTGGCGAAGGCGCGCGGGCGGCCGGTCGAGAACAAGGTCGTCGGCATCCGCATCGACGACCCCGCGCCGGACTTCGCGCGCATCGCGCAGGGCTTCGGCGTGCACGCGGAGGGGCCGATCGAGACCGCGGGCGCCGTCGGGCCCGCGCTGCGTCGCGCGCTCCGCGTCGTGAAGGACGGGCGGCCGGCGCTGGTGGACGTGATCACGCGGCCGTAACCACTCGGAGGGGGCGTCTCACGGGCGCGCCTTCGGCGCGACGGCCCCCTCCGATGCCTCCCCCAGGGTCGGATTGCGCCGGCAAAGCCGGCGCTCGAACAGCGCGAGGTCAGCGCGACGTTCGCTAGCGCATCCCGCTATCGCTGCTAGCATGATGTGATAGCATCGGAGCATGGCGACCATTATCGTTCGCAATCTCGACGACGAAGTGGCCGAGCGGCTCCGCCTGCAGGCTCGGCTCCGCGGAGTTTCGGTGGAGCAGGAAGCACGACGGGTGCTGGCGGAGGGAACGCGGCTGACCCGTCAGCAAATCGCCGCCGAAGCCGCGGCGATCCGTGCCCGTCAACCCCGATCCACTGTCAGTAGCGTCGACCTGATCAGGGAAGACCGGGACCGGTGACGGCCCGCCCGACAACTCGCGTGCGCGGTGGTCGCGTCCGCGCGCGGGAAGCCCGCTACAGGATCCCAAGCGGGCCGGTCGTCGTCGACGCGTCGATGGCCGCGGTCTGGTTCACCAACGAGCCAGACCTCCGAGGAGCTGCACGGTTACTCGAAACGGAGTCGATGCTCCTAGCGCCGGACCTGATGGCCGTCGAGGCGACGAATGCGTGGTGGAAACGACTTCGGCGCCGCGAGATGGACATCGTCGACATCGAGCAGGCGGTGACGCGTTTGATGGCCCTGCACATCGTCTGGATCGCGGCGGCGACCCTGCTTCGGCCCGCCGCGCGTCTCGCTGCCGAGCTCGGGCATCCCGTCTACGACTGCATCTATCTGGCGCTTGCGGCGTCGCACGCGGCGCCGCTCGCGACCGCAGACGATCGTCTCCGGAGAGCAGCCGAGCGCGTCAGCGTCCGGCTCTGGGGTCCCCGCGCCTGAGTCACGCGGCCGTGACGGCCGCGCGCGCGGCGTAGCGCCGGTAGCAGCGCAGCGCGTTGTCCCAGAGCAGCTTGCGGCGCGACGCCTCGGGCAGCGACTTCCAGCCCAGCACGATCTCCGCCGACTTCGGGAACCAGCTCTCCGAGTGCGGATAGTCGGTGGCGAACATCAGCGTCTCGTCGTTGAGCGCCTCGAACGCGTGCAGGAGCGACTGCTCGCCCTCGTAGATCTGGATGCTCTGGAAATACTGCGGCCCGCGGATGTAGTCGCTCGGCCGCTGCTTCAGCGCCGGCAGCACGTGGCGCGCCATCTCGGCCAGCTCGTCGAGTCGCGCGGCCCACGACGCGAGCCAGCCGTGGCCGCACTCGAGGGAGGTGAGTCGCAGCTCGGGGTACCGGTCGAGGACGCCGGCGCCGATCAGCGCGGCGAGGTTGCGCTGCGCGTTCCACACGTGGCCGGCGGCGCGCTGCAGGAAGACGTTGTCCCAGGTGTCCCAGCAGCCCGGCGGGTACGGGATCGTCATCGTGAACGAGTGGATGACGATCGTGAGGTCGTGCTCCTGCGCGGCCGCCCAGATGGGCTCCCACGCGGGCTCGTCCAGCGACATCTCCGGCGGGCAGATCGGAAAGATGCCGACGGGCCAGTCCTCTCGACCGCAGCGGCGGATCTCGGCGACGGCGGCGGCGGTATCGCGCCCGGAGACGAGCATCACGCCGGTGAGGCGGTCCGGGTAGGGCGCGCAGTAGTCGCCGAGGAACCGGTTGTAGGCCTGGTACATCGCGGCCTCGAGCGCGACGTCCTCGAGCCCGGCGAACGCCGGCACGCCGCCCGAGGGCAGGATCATGTTGACGTCGATGCCCTCGACGTCCATGTCGCGCACGCGCGCGTGCGGATCGACGCTCACCTGCTCGCTCGGAAACGGCGGGCCCTGCCAGCGCACGTCCCACGGCGTGCCCCCGCGCGCCGCGCTCGACGGCGGATCGACGCGGTCGTGCGAGCCGAGCCTTCGGTTCAGCTTCGGGCGCTTGCCGACCACGTAGCGCGACATGCCGGCCTTGGCCGGCGCGCGCTCGACCAGGGGGCCGAGCGCCTGCAGCCGCGCGCGGTCGGCCGCGGCGAGATAGGCCTCGATCGGCTCGACGGGCTCGATGATGTGAGTGTCGGCGTCGAAGATGCGGTAGCCGGCGCGTGCCATGGGCGTTCCTCCGAGGCCCGGTCGAGGCTCAGTTCCCGCCGGCGATCCGGCTCGCCTCTCCGGTGAGTCTGACGATGTGCAGCCCGGTGTTGGCGCGGTCGGCCAGGTAGACGAAGCCGCGCTCGTCCGCCTCCACGTTGTTGGTCTGGATCGCGATCTTGCAGCTTCGCGTCCCGTTCGTCACGCAGCGCTCGGCGGTCCGCTCGGTCGTGGCGGGGATGTAGAAGGCGGCCTCGCGCGGAGCGTAGGGGTCGCGCACGTCGACCGCCCGCACGCCGCCGTTGAAGTAGGCGACGAAGACGAGCTTGCGGTAGAAGATCGGCGCGAACGACTCGCTGCTCGAGTGCGGGCCGAAGCGGCCGCCGCGGGTGCAGAACCGGCCCTTGGACTCGGGCACCTGGAACGTGGCCACCCCGAACGGACGGGCCTCGGCGGTGATGTCGACCACGAACGAGGCGTGCCGGGACTCCCGGCACTCGTTGGCGATGGCCTCCGAGACGAGGAAGACGAAGTCGCGCACGCGGTCCTTGGTGTTGGGCGCCCAGTCGGTCACCGGCACGCCCAGGATCGGGAACGAGGTGTGGCCGCCCCAGTTCGGCGACATCCAGAGCCGGCTGATCTCCGGCGCGTTGAGGTTCGCCGCGGTCGGCTCCCTCGGGCCGCTCAGGAGCTTCTGACGGTCGACGATCTGGAGCAAGCCCTCCCCGCTCGTGCCGTACGCGAAGTACACGCGGTTGCCGAGCACGATGGGGCCGTGCACGCCGTGCTTGACGGTGATCGGCCCCGTCGAGCCGGGCTCCTGGCCCGCGAGGCCGAAGTCGCGGATGAAGACGGGTTTCGCCGGGTCGCTGAGGTCGTAGATCTTCGTCATCCTCCACGTGCGCCAGCCCGAGGGGCCGAGCTGGAGCGGATCCGCCTTGGCCAAGTCGCCGGAGACGAGGTAGGCGATTCCCGTGTCGCACTCCCACCAGTTCTTGTGGGTCGAGGTCAGGCCCGTGACGACGGTGCTCGTCTTCTGCGGCTTCGCCGGCTCCGTGACGTCCCACACCTCGTGGCCCGAGTTGGGGATGGCGTTGCCGTACGTCCGCAGCAGGTACGAGCGCCCGCCACGATCGCACACACGCGCCATCTGCGCGCCGCCCTGCTCGGAGCCGCCCGCCGGCCCCGGAATGTGGGCGAGGTAGCGCGGGCGCGCCGCATCGGTGACGTCCACGATCGAGGTGCCGTTGTCCTCCTCGACGCCGGTCAGCGGGTTGCGCGCGCGGCCGCCGTGGTGGCCGACGTAGGCGATGAAGCGTCCGCGCTGCTTGTGAATCGTCGGCTGGTACGCGGAGCGGCCCTGCAGCTCGTCGTGACCGACCAGCTCCATGTCGTGCGCCTCGGCGCCGTGGCCGCGCGGCGTCGTCTGCGACGAGGCGGGGCCGGCCGTGAGCGCGGCGACCACGAGGGCGAGAACGAGACGCGAGAGCCACCGTGGCGAAGGCGTCATGGCCGCTTCACCTTGAGGTCCTCCAACGGTCCCGAGTACGCGAAGCTCCTGATCAGATTGATCCCCGGCTCCTCGACGCGCGGGCCGACGCCCCAGATGAACGCCAGCTCGTAGATCGGGATGTGGGTCACGCGCTCGTGGAGGATCCCCTGGATCTGGTGGATCAGCGCCTCGCGCTTCCTCACGTCGGTCTCGCGCGCCTGGCGCTGGAACAGGTCCTCGACGTCGGGCATGACGCCGGAGGTGTAGACGCCGTTCTTGCTGACGTACGCCTCGAGCCGCGTGGCCGCGTTACCGGCCGCGCCGGTGATGCCGACGATCACGTTCTTGAGCTTCTTCTCGCGCCACGCCGTCGTCATGGCCGCGCGCTCCATGGTGCGGAGCCTCGTCTGGATCCCGACGTTGTGGAGGTACCCGCCGAGCGCCTCGCCCATCGAGAAGTACGGAGGCCACGGATAGAGGTCGCCGGCGTCGAAGCCGTTCGGATAGCCGGCCTCGGCGAGGAGCCGCTTGGCCTTCGGGGGATCGAAGGGGTCCGGCTCGAAGAAGCGCGAGAACTCGAGCACGCGCGGGATCAGCGCGCCCGTCGGCTTGCTGAAGCCGAGCGTCTCGGCCTGGTTGAGCGCCTGCCGATCGATCGCGTGGCTCGCGGCCTGGCGCACGCGCCGGTCGTGCCACGGCGATTTCGGATCCCACTGGTCCGGCAGGTCGAGCCAGAACGTGCCCTGGGACTCCTTCGGCGCGACGAGCCTGAAGCCCGGCGTGCGCTGGATGTCCTCGGCCACGGGGCCGGTCAACAGATACGCGATGTCCACCTCGCCCTTCTTCAGCGCGGCGGCGCGCGTGGTCTCCTCGGGCAGGCTGCGGTAGACGAGCCGCTTGACGTTGGGGACCTTGCGCCAGTAGCCTTCCCACGCTTCCATCACCAGCTCGACCCCGGGATTGAAGCTGACGAACCTGTACGGGCCGGCGCCGATCGGCGCTCTCTTGAAGCCGTCGTCACCGACCTTCTCGACGTAGGCCTTCGGCACGATCCAGCCGGCGCCGGTGGCCGACGTGCCGTAGAACGTCATGAAGTCCGGCCACGGCTCCTTGAGCTGGAAGCGCACGCGGCCCGGGTCCACCACCTGCACCTCGCGCACGCGCTCCTTGAGGAGCTTCGCCCCCGAGCCCTTGTAGCGCTCGAAGGAGAATTTCACGTCGGCCGCCGTCACCGGCTCGCCGTTGTGGAACTTCACGCCCTTGCGGATGACGAACTCGTACGTGAGCCCGTCCTTCGACGACGTCCACGACTCGGCGAGGCTCGGGGTGTTCTGGCCGGCTGGCATGGGCTTCACGAGCGCGTCGTGCAGCGCGTAGAGCACCATGAACGGTGTGATGATGCCCTCGGTCTCGGCGGGGTCGAGCCAGCGGGAGGCCAGCGTGATGTGCACGCCCCAGGTCATGGTGCCTTCGGGCGCGGCGGTCGCGGGGCGGGCGAGACCGATCAGGAAGGCGATCGTCAGGAGCCCGCCGACGACGCGCGAGACGGAGTGCCTCATGGTTCCTCCCAGCCGCGGCGGTGAGTATACCCCGGCTGCCGCGCTACTCTGCGAGCCGCCGAAAGACGCCGGCGTAGCGCGTGTGGGTCTCGACCACGATCTTCTTCAGCGTGCCGGGACGTCGGCGATCGCGTACCGGCGACAGGACGATCACCTGGCCGTTCGTCGAGACGTCGATGGGCGTGTCGGCGTCGATCCCCACGCGGTCGAGCAGTTGTTTGTCGAGGACGAGTGCCAGACGGCTTCCAATCCGTGTCAGCTTCCTGCGCATCTCCCGACCCTCCCGTCAGCCCTTCACGGACCCCGCGGTGAGACCCTGCACCATGTACTTCTGGAAGACGAGGACCAGGAGCACGGCGGGGAGCGCGCCCAGGAAGCCGGAGGCGGCGATCACGGAATAGTCGATGTTGATCTGGCCGTTCATGCCGGCGATCACCGGCGGCAGGGTCGTGGTGCCCGGCTTCGTGTTCAGGATCTGCGCGACCACGAACTCGTTCCAGCAGAGCATGAACGTGAAGGCGCCGCCGGCCACGAGGCCCGGTCCCGACACCGGCAGCACCACGCGCCGGTACGCCTGGAAGCGGTTGCAGCCGTCGACGAGCGCGCTCTTGTCGAGATCGGCGGGAATGGTCTCGAAGTACGCCTTCATGATCCACACGGTGAAGGGCAGCGTGAAGGAGCAGTAGGCGATCACGAGCCCGGTGAGCGTGTTTTGCAGGCCGAGCGCCCGGAACACGAGGAAGAAGGCGGGGATCAGCACGATGGTCGGCAGCATCCGCGTGAAGAGCAGCGCGAACAGCGAGAGCATTTTCAGGGGGAAGTGAAAGCGCGCGTACGCGTAGCCGGCGGTCGTGCCCATCACGAGATTGACGCCGGTGACGACGAGGGCGACCACCAGGCTGTTCCACATGGACGCCAGGATCTTCCCGGCCTGGCCCTCGGCGTGGAAGCGGACGAGGCCGAGGATCTTGCGGTAGTTGTCGAGGGTGACCTCCGGCGGCACGAGCGTGAACGGCCGGGCCAGGAGGTTCCGTTGATAGGAGACGCTCGTCACGAACAGCCACACGAAGGGTGCGATGAGCCACAGGGCCACCGCCGTCACGGTGGCGTAGAGGATCACCTGGCTGCCGACCGAGCGCCGTCGGTAGTTGCCGCCACGATATCGGGCCCGGGTCGTCACGCGCTCAGCCCTCCGCCTCGAAGCGGGCGAGCACCAGCTTGTGATAGACGACCGTCAGCAGCAGGCAGAGCGCCGTGAGCGTGTAGAGGATCGCGGTGCCCGGACCGAACTTGAAGAAGGTGAAGCTCGTCTTGAAGCCGTGCCACGAGACCGTCGTGGTGTCGTAGGCGGGGCCGCCCATCGTCAGGACGTAGATCAGGTCCAGCATCAGAAAGCCGTTCACGGTCGCCAGCACCAGCACGAGAAAGACGATCGGCCGGAGCGCGGGCACGGTGACGTACCAGAGGCGGCGCCAGTAGCCGGCGCCGTCCACCTCGGCCGCCGCGTAGAGATCCTCCGAGATCGACTGCATCCCGGCCAGGAACAGCAGGGTGGCGAACGGCGCCTGGTTCCACATGTAGACCGACACGAGCACGTTGAGCGCGGTCCAGCCTTCCTTGAAGAAGGCGATGGCGCCGTCGACGAGTCCCGCGCGGAGCAGCAATCCGTTGAGCGCGCCGAACTCGAAGTCGAGGATCCCGATCCACAGCAGCCCGACCACGATGCGCGAGAGCGACCACGGCACCAGCAGCAGGCTGCGCATCAATGGACGCCCCGGGAACCGCTCGTTGAGGACGAGGGCCACGCCGAATCCCACCAGCGTGGCCTCGATGACGAAAGCGCCGACGAAATAGAGCGTGCGCCAGAGCGAATCCCAGTAGAGCGGGTCGGTGAGCACCTGCGTGTAGTTGCGTGCGCCGATCCACCGGAAGAGCGGGATCCGCATGCCCCAGAGCTCCACGGCCGGTCCCGTGGAGCGCAGGAGGTTGACGTCGGTGAACGACAGCCATAGCGAGTAGACGAGCGGAAAGACGACGACGAGGCCGATGCCGAGCAGCGCCGGGCCCACGAACAGCCAGGCCACGGCGCTCTCCGACCGCTTCACTCGGCGGCTACGCCAGCGACTTCTGCAGGGCCGTCAGCTCTTTGAGGCCCTTCGGCACCGTCGAGGTGCCGCGGATGATGTTGTGCACGATGGCGATCGCCTTGCTGTCGTACTCGCTGAACCACGGCTCCTTGAACGCGTTGATCGGCCGGCCCTTCTTGTATTGCTCGCGCAGGAGCTTGAGGTCGACCCACCGGTCGTACGACTGGATGATCTCCGGGTTGTCGTACATCTCGGGGTACGCGTTGTCGAGCCCGGCGATGAGGCACCACTGGCGCTGCACGTACCAGTCGCCGTTGAGGTTGCCGCCGAGGAATCGGGCGAACTTCCACGCGTCCTCGAGCACCTTCGTCTTGGCGTTGATCGTGTACCACTCGGTGAACATGTGCGTCTGGCCGTTGCCGGGATACATCGCCATCCTGGCCTTCTTGGGGGCCAGCTTGGAGTTCTCGGGCTCTCCCGCGATCGTCTTGAGGTAGTAGGAGTGGTTCGTGTGGTACGCGTAGCGGCCGGTCCAGAAGAGCCGGTGCGTGTCGGTCGACGACGTCTTGGTGAGGACCTCGGGGTTCACGAGTCCGTCCTTGTACGCCTTCTGCCAGCGCTCCATGGCGCGGGCGGCGCCGGGTTCCTGGTCGGCGATGACCTTGTTCTTCGCGTCGAAAATGTTGGCGCCTTCCGAGTGGCAGTCGCTCAGGAACTGCGGCATGGTGCCGGAGCCGCTGTTGTTCCAGTTCGGCAGGTACGGCGTGTCGCTGATCTTGTCGCGCTTGAGCTTCGCGGAGTGCTCCATCAGCTCGTCCCAGGTCCTCGCCGGCGCCTTGATGCCGGCCTGCTGGAGCATCGGCTCGTTGTACATGAGGATGAAGATGCTGGTGAAGTACGGCAGGCCGACGACCTTCGAGCCGTCCCGGCTCCGGGCGGCCTCCAGATTTCCCGGCGCCATCTTCTTTTTCAGCTCATCCATGCCCGGCAGATCGTCCAGCGGACGAATCAATCCGTTGTCCGCCCAGCGCTCGCGGTTGGCCGAGTTGCAGTACATGACGTCCACGATCTCGCCCGCCATGGCGCGGGTCTCCATCGTCGGGTGGTACGTCGCCCACGGGACGGCGTCGTATTTCACCTGGCCCCCGTGCTTCCTGTTGAAGAAGTCCACGTAGTCCTTCACGGTGTCGGGCTTGAAGACCCAGCCGGAGAAGTTGATGGGCTTGTCCGCGAGAGCGGAGCGAAGCGCGCCTTCACCGAGCAGGGCGGCGGCCGCCGAGAGGCCCGCCGCGCCGAGGAACGTGCGCCGGTCGATGGTCGTCACGAGGTATCCCTCCTTCTGTGTTAGGAGAACGCGGGCGGCGGCACGAATCCCTGGAACTCGCGCTCGAGCAGTCGCGCGAAGGCGAGCGTCGTCAGGTCACCGTATTGCGGACCGACGATCTGCACGCCGACCGGAAGCCCGGCCGGCGTGAACCCGCACGGGGCGGCCGTCGACGGCAGGTACGCGACGCCCGTGTAGCCCGCCCAGAACAGGTGATCCGTCACCGGGAGACGCTTGCCGTTGACCGTGACCGTGCGCTCGTAGCGCTCGCGCTCCTGGTCGTGCGGGAACGCCGCGACGCCGGCGACGGGGCACAGCAGCAGGTCGTACCGGGTGAAGAACTCGGCCCACGCCAGGCGCATGCGGTGGCGCGCCTCGTTGGCGGCGAGCCAGTCGCGGTGCGAGAGCACGGCCGCGCGCGTCGCGCGCGCGTAGTATCTGGTGTCGCCCAGCGGCAGCTCGCGCGCGATCCCGACGTTCTTGTCGAACTCCGCGTCGGTCTGGCGATCCGACGTCGCCGAGCGCAGGAGCCGGACGTACACGGTCCACGCTTCGTCGATGTCGATGGTCGGCCGCGCGCGAGGATCGACCTTCGCCTTCTGCCGGCCGAGAAAATCGCCGAGCGCCTGCAGGCGATCCCGCACCTGGCCGTCCACCGGGAACCCCGGCGCGTCGAGCATGAGCGCCACCCTGAAGTCGCGCAGGCGCTTCTGCCGGGGCGGCCGCAGCTTCAGCGCCCAGCCCGCCGCCTCGATCTCGTCCGGGCCGGCCATGACGCCGAGCGCGAGGGCCAGATCGTCGGCGCTGCGCGCGAGCGGCCCCACGACGTCGATGTCGACGGGCGCTTGCTGCCACGGCAGCGCCTGGCCGGTGCGCGGCACGATGCCCCACGTCGGCTTGTGGCCGTACACGCCGCAGAAGTGGGCGGGGTTGCGGATGGACGAGCCGATGTCGCTGCCGGCCTCCAGCGCGGTGAGCCCGGCCGCGAGCGCCGCCGCCGAGCCGCCCGAGGATCCGCCGGGCGCGCGCGTGACGTCCCATGGATTGTTCGTCGTCCCGTAGATCGCGTTGAAGCTCTGCCAGTCGGCGAGGAAGAGCGGCACGTTCGTCTTGCCGAAGATGACGACGCCGGCGCCGAGCAGGCGGTCCACCGCCACCGCGTTCCGCGTCGCGACGTTGTTCTTGTAGGTCGGCACGCCCCACGTCGTCGGCAGGCCCGCGACGTCGTACGACTCCTTGATGGTCATTGGCACGCCGTGCAGCGGCCCCCACGTGTCGCGCCGGGCCAGCGCGCGATCGGCCGCGCGCGCCCGCGTGCGCGCCCGTTCGAAGTCGCGGACCACGACGGCGTTCAGCGCGTCGTCGTACTTCTCGACGCGCGTGAGATAGAGGTCGAGCAGCTCGAGACAGCCGATCTTCTTCCGACGGATGTCCGCGGCGAGCTGTCTGGCGGAGCGGAACGGGACGTCGAGCATCGGCGCCTCCTCGGCCTGCACGTTGCCACGCGCGGGTGAGTATACTCGCCCTGCCATGGCCCACGACGGCGCCCTGCCTCTCGCGCGCTTCACGGTGCTCGACCTCACCCGCGCGCGGGCGGGCCCGACCCGTGTCCGGCCGCTGGTGGACCGGGGCGCCGACCTGGCGCACCGCGGGGTCATCTGATGGCCATCAGCGACCGTTACGGACTGCCCGTCACCACGCCGTCGCCCGTCGCCGCCGCGCGCTTCCAGGTCGGCATGGACCGGCTGCTCTCGTACGGCGCCGGCGCCGACGAGTCGTTCGCGGCGGCCGTGCTGGCCGACGAGCGGCTCGCCGTCGCGCACGCGGGCATGGCCCTCGTGGCGGTGGCACACGGCGACGCGGCCACGGCGCGCGCCGCCGCCGAACGCGCCCGCCAGGCAGTGACCGGCGCGACGCGGCGCGAGCGCCAGCACGTCGAGGCGGTGGGCGCGCTCATCGCCGGGGAGACGGCCCGCGGCCTCGACCTGGTCGCCGAGCACGTGGCGGAGTTCCCCCGCGACGCCCTGCTGGTCAACCAGGCCAGCAGCGCCATTGGCTTCGCCGGGGGTCGCGACCGCGAGCAGCAGCGCGTGGCGTTCCTCGAGCCGCTGGCCTCTGCCTACGGCGACGACTGGTGGTTCCAGTCGGCGCTGGCGTTCACCTATCACGAGGTGGACCGCTTCGAGGAGTCGCGGCGCCTGTCGGAGCGCTCGCTCCAACAATATCCGGGCAACGCCAACGCCAGCCACAACCTCGCGCACATCCATTTCGAGACCCTCGACAACGACGGCGGCGCCGCGTTCCTCGGCGACTGGCTGGCGACGTACGACTCGCGCGCGTCGTTTCACTGCCACCTCGCGTGGCACCTGGCGATGTTCGAGCTGCACCGCGGCCGCTACGCGCGCGCGCACGCGATCTTCGAGCGCGACATCCTGAACGCGGTGAATCCGCGGCTGGCCATGATCGACGGCTCGGCGCTGCTGTGGCGGTTCCGGCTGGACGGCGAGCCCGACGCGCCGCTGGCGTGGCGCTCGCTCGCCGACCTCGCGGCGAAGGTCTCGCGGCCCGGCTTCGTCTTCGGCGAGATCCACGCCGCCCTCGCCTACGCGGCGTGCGGCGACGACCAGGCGCTCGCGACGCTCGTCGACGGCCTGCGAGCGCTGGACGCGAAGGGACATCCGATCGCGGGCGCGGTGGCGCTGCCCATGGTGCAGGGGACCGCGGCGTTCGTGGCCGGCGACCACGCCGCGGCCCTGGCCCATCTCGAGCCTGTCGAGGGCGAGCTGCATCGCGTCGGCGGCAGCCACGCGCAGTGGGAGCTCTTCGAGGAGACGATGGTCGCGTGCTACCTCGCGCTCGAGCGCTACGACGACGCCGGCCGCCTCGTGCGGCGGCGCCTGTCGCGCCGCGCGTCGCCGCGCGACCTGCGCTGGCTGGCTCAGGCCACGTCGCGCTGACGCGCGGCGTTGTAGTTGGCGTCGTACCACCAGTCGAGGTACGCCGCGTAGGTGATCGGCGGATCGCGCGGCGGATCGGCCGGTCCCTGGCAGGTGGGCAGGCACGCGATCTCCGTGTCGAGGTGCGGTCCCATGAAATAGGGGATCGCGTAGCGCGGGCGGCCCACCGGCGGCAGCGCGCGATGCGGCGTGGACTTGAATCGATGATTCGTCCATCGCTGCATCATGTCGCCCGAGTTCACCGCGAAGGAGCCGGGCACGTACGGCACGTCCACCCAGTCCCCGTCCGGCATCCGCACCTGGAGCCCGGGCACGTCGGTCTGGGCGAGGAAGGTCATGAAGTTGGCGTCCGTGTGCGGGGCGATGCCGAACTGGTTCGCCTCGGCGGCGACCGGCGGGTAGTGCGTGAGGCGGAAGCTGAACTGGCTTTCGGCGAAGGCGGCGTCGAAGGCGTCCGTCGGCAGGTCGAGCGCCGCCGCGCAGAGCGGCAGGAGCCGGCGACCGAGCGCGTCCACGGTGTCGGTGTAGGCGAGCACCGACTCGCGAAAGCCCGGCAGGTTCTGCGGCCACTGGTTGGGGCCGGCGAAGCGGCGCCCCGCGCGCACGAGGGGGTCGTCGGGGCCGCGCTCGCGCTTGACGAAGAACGCCTCGTTCAGGTCCGGCTTGTCGTTGGCGTTGACGTCCGAGGTCCACACCGCGTAGCGCCCCAGCATCATGTAGCCGTTGTTGTGCTCGTTCATCCGCAGCGCGAGCTTGGCGTCCAGGGGTTGGGCGTGGAAGCGCCGGGCCTCGCCGAACGTGCGCTCGATCAGCGCCTGGGGGACGCCGTGGTTCACGATGACGAAGAAGCCGACGTCTTCGAGCGCGCGCCCCAGCGCTTTGGCGGTGGCGCCGAACGCGCCTGGCCGTCCCGTGAGATATGGTCCGAGATCGATCACCGGGATCACGACTCAGCCCCCGCGCACGTAGCGCCGCAGCACGAGGCGCAGATGGTCGCGGAAGTTCGGCTGCAGGCGGCTCGTCCAGTCGCTCTGCCGCGCCCTCTTCCACTCGTCGGACTCCACCACGTCGGGCGTCTCCAGGTGATAGAGCGCGACGTATCTGCGGTTGCCGGTCCCGCGAAAGCGGCGCGCGCAGAGGACGCCCGGGACGGCGCCGAGCGCCGGGATGTGCTCCTTGTCGTACCACGCGTTGAACTCCGCCTCGAGCTCGGGCGCGATGTTCATCGCGTTCAGCAACAGCCCGCCGGCGTTGGCGGGCGGCGGCTGGTCGCCGGGCAGGATCTGGTCGCCCTCGAACCGCAGCAGGCGCTCGACGCGGGCGGTGACGCGCTTGGACCACGGCGAGAGGTTCTCGCCGCCGATGGCCAGGTAGGCCGGACTCTTCAGCACGGAGACGGTCTCGAGATCGTAGGTCGCGACCGAGACCTTGCGGTCCTGCGCGCCGATCCAGCGCTGGCACAGCAGAAAGCCCGGCACGCGCTGCCGTTCCGGCAGGTGCTCGGTGTCGTACCAGTCGTGGAACTCGTCCTCGGCGGCCCGCCCGATGTTCATCGCCGCGATCAGCGTGCCTTTCGCCATTGGTTGAACCCTCCGCCCTCGCATTGTAATCTCGCGCCACCAGCGGCGTACCGCCAGGAGAGACGACATGCCCAAGAAAGAGATCATCAACCCCGACGCGGCGAAGCCGAACCCCAACCTGTCTCCGGCGACGAGGTTCGGCAACCTCGTCTTCGTCGCGGGCCAGACCGGACGGCATCCGGTCACCGGAGAAGTCGGCAAGGACATGCGGGAGCAGACCCGCAACCTCCTCGAGCGCATCAAGCTGATCCTCGGCGCCGCCGGCACGTCGCTCGACAACGTGCTGACGGCGACGACGTATCTGACCCGGGTGCAGGAGCTCGCCGCCTACAACGAGGAGTACGCGAAGTATTTCCCGACGAACAAGCCGGCGCGGACCACGGTGACGGTCGCCGCGCTGAACTCGCCGGATCTCATGGTCGAGATCACGGTCACCGCGTGCATTCCGAGCTGACGCTGCTCAGAGAGGAGAACGACGATGGCGAGGATCGAGCCGCTCGGGATCCATGAGGTCGACGCCGAGGTCCGGCATCTCTGCGAGGACGCCGAGCGCCAGTCCGGCACCTCGGTGGGGCCGCGGACCTACGCGAGGAACCCCGCCGTGTTCAAGGCGCTCGCCGCCTTCCGCGGCGCGCTGGTCCGCGAGGGCACGATCGACCCCGTGGTGCGCGAGCTGGTCAGGATCAAGATCGCGGGCCTCAACGCCTGCCACTACTGACTCACCGTGCGCTATGCCGGGGCCCGGCATGCGGGGGCGACGGAAGCGAAGATCGCCGCGATCAACGACGAGACGTCCGAGCTGATCACGCCGCGCGAGCGGGCCGCCCTCCGGTTCGCCGAGAAGCTCGCCGTCGACCACCAGAAGGTCGACGACGCGCTGTGGTCCGAGCTGCGCGGCCATTTCTCCGAGGCCGAGATCATCGAGCTGGTCGCCAACGCGACGCTCTTCATCGGGTGGGGACGGTTCAACGCGATCGTGGGGCTGGATCCGTCGTAGGCGACACCAACGCGCGCAACACGGAGGATCAGGCGATGTCGACCCCGCACAGCCGTCGTGACGTGTTGAAGGGAGCCGTGGCCCTCACCGCCGCCGCCTCGGTCGGCCTCGGCCGGGCCGATGCCCAGGAGAGCGCCATGCAGGCGCGGACGCGCATCGACTCCGTCTTGAAGCGGGCGGTGGACGCCAGAGAGGTCCCCGGCGTGGTGGCCATGGTCGCCACCGACAAGGGCGTGCTCTACGAGGGCGCCTTCGGCGTGCGCGCGCTCGATGCGAGCACGCCCATGACGCTCGACACCGTCTTTCGCATCGCCTCGATGACCAAGGCGATCACCTCCGTGGCGGCGATGCAGCTCGTCGAGCAGGGCAAGCTCAAGCTCGACGAGCCGGTGCCCGGCATCGACCCGGCGCTGGGCTCGCCCCAGGTCCTGGAAGGCTTCGATGCGTCCGGCGCGCCGCGGCTGCGGCCCGCGAAGCGGCCGATCACGCTGCGCCACCTGCTGACCCACACGGCGGGGTTCAGCTACGACATCTGGAACGCGGACACCGGGCGCTACGTCAAGGCGACGGGGATGCCCGCGCGGGCCACGGGAAAGGTCGCGTCGATCCGCACGCCGCTGGCCTTCGATCCCGGCGACAAGTGGGAATACGGTGTCAACACCGACTGGGTCGGCCGCCTCGTCGAGGCGACGAGCGGGCAGCCGCTCGACGCGTATTTCCGCGAGCGGATCTTCGCGCCGCTCGACATGAAGGACAGCGGGTACGTCACCACGCCCGAGCAACGCGCGCGGCAGGCGCGCGTGCACGCGCGCCAGCCCGACGGCGCGCTCGTGCCCCAGCCCCTGGAAGCGCCGCCGGTCCTCGGCGAGTTCTGGTCGGGCGGCGGTCCGCTCTATTCGACCGCGCGCGACTACCTGGCGTTTCTGCAGATGCTGCTGTACGGGGGCACCCTCAACGCCGCGCACATTCTCAAGGCCGAGACGGTGGCGCTCATGCACAGGAACGCCATCGGCGACATCCCGGCGGGCGTCATGAAGGCGCAGCTGGCGAATTTGTCGAACGACGTCGATTTTTTCCCGGGCGCCCAGCTCCGCTGGGGGCTCGGCTACATGCTCAATCTGCAGCCGGGTCCGAACGGCCGCAGCGCGGGCACGGTGAGCTGGGGCGGGATCTTCAACACGTACTACTGGCTCGATCCGGTGAAGCGCGTGACCGGGCTGATCATGACGCAGATCCTGCCGTTCGCCGACCCGCGCGCGCTGAAGCTCTACGGGCAGGTCGAGCGCGGCGTCTACGACGCGCTGAAGGCGGCGTGACGGGCTAGCGCGCGGTCAGGCGCGCCGCGTCGAAGCGGTACACGCGGGCGGTGTTGGCGCCGACGATCTTCGCCTGCTCGTCGTCCGGCACGCCGGACAGGATCTCCGCCAGGATCTTCCGTGACTGCGGGAACGTGGACTCGCTGTGGGGATAGTCGGAGCCCCACATCATGTTGTCCACGCCGATCACCTCCCGCAGGCGAATCCCGATGGCGTCCTCCTGGAAGCTGAGCACGACGCTGCGATGGAAGAAGTCGCTGGGTCGCATGCCGTCCTTGAAGCGATAGATCGCCTCTTCGTGGCGCTCGCGATACGTGTAGTCCATCGTGGAGAGCAGGTGGGGGGCCCACGACAGCTCGAATTCCACGATGGCCAGCGTGAGGCGGGGATGGCGCTCGAAGACACCCGAGAAGATCATGTCGCACATCGAGAGCGCCGGATAGAAGGCTTTCGTCGCGCGGCTGCTCGCGTCGCGGAGCGTCTTGTCTCCAGCGCCGCGGATCTTGCCCTGCCGTCGCGTGGCCGTGTGCAGGCTCAGGGGCATGTCGAGCGCCTCGGCGGCCGCCCAGAACGGCTCGTACTCGGGCTGGTCGTAGCGCCGGTGCTCGAGCGGATACTCCGTGATCATCGCGCCGGCGAGGCCCAGGCGCGCGGCGCGCTCCAGCTCCTTGATGCCGTCCTGGACCTCGTCCAGGTTGATCATCGCGATGCCCTTGAGGCGGGAGCGGTCCGCGCCGCAGAAGTCGGCGAGCCAGTCGTTGTACGCGCGAAAGATGGCGGACATCAGCGGCGTATCCGCCACCCTGAAATAGAAGAGGCCCTGCGACGGGTAGAGCACCTCGCCGGCCACGCCATCGAGCGCCATGTCCGCGAGGTGCTGATGCGGGTCGTACCCTCCCCGCGGCACGTCCTCGAAGCGCCCGCGCCCGGAAATGGTCTCGGGGGCCTCGAACCGCGCGCCGGCGTTCGAGATGAGGCCGATGCCGGAGAGGACCTGATCCGCTTCGACCACGAGCTGGTCGACACCGTCGATCCGCTGCATCCGAGGCGCGCGATCGCGGAACGCGGCATCGATGCGGGCCGTCCACAGATCCGGCGGCTCGAAGACATGAGAATCGGACGACAGAATCAGCGCGGGCAGCATCGCATGTCCTTTCTCACCTGAACGCGGGCACCACCTCACGGGCGAGGATCTCGAGGCTTCGCGTTTCCAGCTCCGGCGGAATGCGCCCGCCGGGATTCAGCTCGGCCACGATCCCGTCCAGCCCGAGCTCGTCACGCAGCTGGGCCAGGCGGTCGATCACGCCGCGCGCGGTGCCGAACGCCACCTTCCTGGCGAGGATGTCCTCGTACGAGAGGCTGGCCATGCGCTCGGCCTGGAACCGGCGGCGGTCGGCGGGGCCGGCGCCCGCCCGTCCGACCGCGGCCCGGGCCAGCTCGGTCTGGCGCGCGAAGAAGGCCGTGAGGCTCTCACGAGGCTCCTCCACGGCGCCCTTCTCCGTGGTCGAGGCGTAGACCGGGATGCGCAGATACACGCTGGGCTGGCCGGGATGGCCGGCCTCGCGCCAGGCCTGCCGGTAGGGCGCGAGCTGCGCCTGCAGATCGGGGATCTCCGTGACGCGCAGGCCGACGAAGATGGGCAGTCCCATCCGGCCGGCCGCGGGAAACGTCTCGTCGCTGGTGGTGGCCATGCGAAGGGGCGGATGCGGGACCTGATACGGACGCGGCGTGACGATCGCGTTCTGGACCCGATAGAACTCGCCCGCGTAGCTGAACGGCTCGCCCTTCCAGCCCTCACGGATGATCTCCAGCGCTTCGCGAAAGCGCGCCTGGCTCTCGCCGTACGGCACGCCATAGATGTCGTACGTCCGCACGACGCCGCTGCGACCGATGCCGAACTCGAAGCGGCCTTCGCTGATGTGATCGACGGTCGCGACCTCTTCGGCGATGCGCAGCGGATGGTTCAAGGGCAGGACCTGGACGGCGGTCCCCACCCGGAGCCGGCGGGTGCGGGTGGCGATCGCGCTCGCCACCTGGAGCGAGGCGGAGATCACCGAGCGCGTCGGCGTGAAGTGGATCTCGCCGAGCCAGACGCAGTCCATGCCCCAGGCGTCCGCCCGCTCGGCCAGCTCGAAGACGTCCCGGAAGGCCGCGCGCTGGCTCGCCCCCTGGCGCATCTCCTCGACGAAGATCCCGAAATGCACGGCGTCATTGTAATCTAGCCGGCACGGCGAGAGGAGCCGACACATGAACGTATCCATCCGCCAGATCCACCCCGTGTTCGTGGGCGAGGTCTCGGGAATCGACATCAGCCGACGGCTCTCGCGGGATGAAATCGCGGCGGTCGAGGCGGGCATGGATCGCTACGCCGTGCTCGTGTTCCACGACCAGAAGCTCACCGACGAGCAGCAGATGGCGTTCAGCCGCAACTTCGGCCCGCTGGAGGACGCCCGCGGCGGCAACATCACCAGGCCCGAGGACAAGCGGCTGCAGGTCGGGATGAACGACGTCTCCAACCTCGGCAAGGACGGCCGGCCGCTCGATCGCGAGTCTCGCGTGCGCCTGTTCAACCTCGGCAACATGCTCTGGCACTCGGACAGCTCGTTCCGTCCCATTCCCGCGAAGTACTCGCTGCTCTCGGCGCGCGTGGTGAATCCGGTGGGCGGCAACACCGAGTTCGCCGACATGCGGGCGGCCTACGACGCGCTCGACGCGGACACGAAAGCGCTGATCGAGGACCTCGTCTGCGAGCACTCGCTGATGTACTCGCGCGGGTCGCTCGGCATGCTCGACTACTCGGAGGAGGAGCGGGCGATGTTCCGACCGGTACGCCAGCGGCTCGTGCGCACGCATCCGGTGAGCGGCCGCCGGTCGCTGTACCTGTCGTCCCACGCCGGCGGCATCGTCGGCATGCCGATGCCGGAGGCGCGCATCCTGCTCCGTGAGCTCACCGAGCACGCCACCCAGCCCGGGTTCGTCTACGTCCACCGGTGGCGGCCCTCGGACTTCGTCATGTGGGACAACCGGCAGATGATGCACCGCGTGCGCCGCTACGACGAACGCCAGCCGCGCGACATGCGACGCACCACCGTCGCCGGCGACGCGCCCACGACCGTTCAGGTCCAGGCGGTCAGCTCAGCGTGAACCCCGCGTAGCCTTTCGCGGCGACGTCGTCGCACTTCTGCCGGTAGACACCGACGCCGCCGATGTAGGGCATGAAGATGCGCGGCTTGCCGGGCACGTTCGCGCCCATGTACCAGGACTTGGCCAGGGGATAGAGGGTGGCGTGGCCCACCTCGTTGACGTGCGCGACCCACGCATCCTCGGCATCGACGGTGGCGTCGATGCGCGCGAGACGCTGAGCGCGCAGGTACGCGATGCAGTCGGCGATCCAGTCCACGTGCTGCTCGATGGAGACGATCATGTTGCTGAGCACCGAGGGACTGCCGGGGCCGGTGATGGTGAAGAGATTCGGGAAGCCGGCGATGGCGATGCCGAGATAGGTGTGCGGACCGGCCGCCCACTTCTCGCGCAGCGCCCGGCCCGCCCTCCCGCGGATGTCGATGTTCAGCAGCGCGCCCGTCATGGCGTCGAAGCCCGTGGCGAACACGAGGCTGTCCATCTCGTACTCGGCGTCCCGCGTCCGGACCCCGCGCGGCGTGATCGCGTCGATCGGCGTCTTCCTGAGATCCACGAGGGTGACGTTGTCGCGATTGAACGTCGCGTAGTAGTCGGTGTCGACGCAGAGCCGCTTGGTCCCCAGCGGATAGTCCTGAGGACACAGGGCATCGGCGATGGACGCGTCGCGAACGATGCCCCGGATCTTGTCGCGAAAGAATTGCGCGGCCGTGTCGTTGGCCTCCTGGTTGGTCAACAGATCGGCGTAGGCCGCGGAGAAGCCGAGACCGCCGCGGCTCCAGCGTTTTTCGTATTCGTCCTGACGCGCTTCGGGCGCCACCGCCAGCGCCGACTCCTCGCTGCGCTCGACCACGAAGCCCACGCGCGACTCGCGAGCCTGACGCCGGAACTCGGTGTAGCTCGTCTTCACGCGCCGCTCGTAGTCCGGATCCAGCGGGGTATTGCGGGCGGGGACGCTGTAGTTCGGGGTGCGCTGGAAGACGAACAGGTGGCTCGCCTGCCGCGCCATGATCGGGATCGACTGGATGGCCGAGGACCCGGTGCCGATCACGCCCACACGCTGGCCGGTGAAGTCCACGCCTTGGTGCGGCCACGTGCCCGTGTGATACCAGCGGCCCTCGAACGTCTCGCGCCCCTTGATGTCGGGCACCTGCGCGTCGGACAGGCAGCCGGTCGCCATGATGCAGAACCGCGCCGACACGCGGTGGCCGCGGTCCGTCTCGACGGCCCAGCGGTTCGTCGCTTCGTCGAAGACGGCGGCCGTCACCCGCGTCTCGAGCTGGATGTCGCGGCGCAGGTCGAACCGGTCCGCGACGTGGTTGATGTACCTCAAGATCTCCGGCTGCGAGGCGTACCGCTCGGTCCAGCGCCATTCCTGCTGCAGCTCGTCCGAGAACGAGTACGAGTAATCCATGCTCTCGACGTCGCAGCGCGCGCCGGGATAGCGGTTCCAGTACCAGGTGCCGCCGACGCCGCGACCCGCCTCGAACACCCGCGCCGAGAGGCCGAGCCCGCGCAGGCGGTGCAGCGCGTAGAGCCCCGCGAACCCGGCCCCGACGATGACCGCGTCGGTGGGTTTCACCATGCGGGCCAAGGGTAGCACTACACCGCGAGCAGTCCGCTCCGCAGCGCCAGCGCCACCGCCTCCGTGCGGCTGGCCGCGCCGAGCTTCGCCAGGATCGAGGCGACGTGAAACTTCACCGTGTGGCGCGAGATGGCGAGGCGAGAGGCGATCATCCGGTTGCTCGCCCCATCGGCCATCAGCTCGAGGATTTCACGCTCTCGCGAGGTGAGCGGTGTCCCGGAGGCGACGGCCGTGTCGCCGGCCAGTGCCGGCACCAGCGCCTCCGGGTGAAGGACCAGGAGCCCCGCGTGCACGGCGCGCACGGCGCCGGCGACCTCCTCCGCCGTCGCACGGCGCGGCAGCGCCGCGCGCAGTCCGAGGGCGCGCGCCGCGGACGTCCAGCGCCGGCCAGGATCATCGCAGAGCGCGACGATGGCCGGGCTCCGCGGCCACCCGCCGATCGCTCGCAGCAGCTGCTGCGTTTCGGCGTCGTCGAGGACGAGCGCGACGATGGCCTCCGGGCGCTCGTCCAGACGGCCTCGCAGCTGCCGCGGCTTGCAGACCTCGATACGCCAGCCCGCGAGCTCGTGCAGCGCGACTTCCACCCGCGCCGCCTCCATCGCGTCGTGCGCGACGACGATCACCGTCCCGCTCGGCGCGTCTCGGCTCACGTGACGGTCGCCGGTGTCGAGGCGACGAAGCGGCGGACGTCGTTGATCGGGATCGCGAGCGCGAGCCCGCCGGCGATCATCGTGTTGATGCCGATGACGTGACCGGCCGTGTCGGCGAGCGGGCCACCCGAGTTGCCCGGGGCGAGCCGCAGATCCGCCTGGATCCAGCGGCGTCCATCCGGCCGCGGCGGCGACACCGCGTGGACGACGCCCGCCGTGAGCGTCCGTCGCAGACCCAGCGGATGGCCGAGGGCGACGACCAGAGCGCCGACGCGCACGGCGTCGGAATCAGCCAGCGCGGCCGGCGCCACCTCGCAGCGCGGCATGCGGAGCACCGCAAGGTCCGCGCGGCGATCGGCGGTGACGAGGTGCGCGTCGACGCGCCGGTCGTCGGCCAGCCTGACGAGCACCCGCGGACCGCGGGCGACGTGGGCGTTCGTCACGATGAGATCGGGCGCCCACAGGATGCCGGCGGCGCAGCCGCGCGTGCTGTAGATCTCGACCGTCACCTGCCGGAGCCGGTCGGCGATCTCGGCGAGGTGCGGCGGCAGCGCCTCAGGCGCGCTGAGGACGCTCACCGACCGTCACCCGCAGCTCACGAGGCTCACCGCCACGGAGGATGCTCACCGCGACGACCTGCCCGACGCGATCGGGCCGAAGCACGGCCACGAGATCTTCCGGCTCGGTGATCGCGTGGCCGTCGATCGCGACGATCAGGTCGCCGATGACGACGCCCGCCGCTCCGGCCGGCCCGTCGGACCTGATGTTCAGGACGATGACCGCCGTCCTCTGGGCCAGGCTCAGCCGGTCGCGGAGCGGCTCGGGAAGCTCGACGGCTTGGGTACCGACGCCGAGGTACGCCCGCGGAATCCTGCCGCCGCGGACGACCTGCTCCACCAGCCGGCCGACCGCGCCCGCGCGGATCGCGCATTGAAGGTGCCGGGAAACGCCGGACGTCGTGATGCCGACGACGCGGCCGCGCACGTCGATGAGCGGTCCGCCGGAGAAGCCCGGATACAACGTGAGGTCGACCGCGAGCACCTCGCCGGCCGGTTGGCGGCCGCCGCGCACGTCCAGGGCGCTGATGATGCCGGCGCTCGCCCGGGGTCCCACGCCGAGCGCCAGGACCAGATGGCCGACGCGGAGCTCCCCGTCGTCGGCCACGTCGGCGGCCGGCATGCTCTCGACCTCGGCGCGCAGCACGGCGATGTCGAGACCGGGATCACGCCCGGCCACCCGGGCCGAAAGCGTTCGACCGTCCGGTGCGGTGAGCGTCACCTCACGGTCCGGCTCGACCGTGTGGTTGGCGGTGACGACGAGCCCCGCGCGCCAGTGCACGCCCGTCGACGGCAAACGCCGGCGGCCATGCACCGCGAGCACCGATCCCGAAGCGCGCGCGACCGCGCCGGCCAGCGCGTCGGAGAGTTCCATCACTGCGGTCATCGTATCCTCCATTCCTGGGTGCGAGGCCGTGCCGACCTCGAAGCCAGCATAGGAAGCATCGCTCGCGGCGAACATCCGCCACACGGGCAGGTCGGGGGCGGCGCGTGGATTCAGCTCGGGAGACAAGCGCGGCGCGGCGTCACGAGGTCGACGAGCGTGTTGGCCAGGAGCGCGGCCAGGATGAGGGCGCCGCCCGTCAGTGTGGCCGTGCCGGGCCGCTCGTCCAGCACGAGCCAGACCCACAGCGGTCCCAGCACGGTTTCCAGCATGCCGATGAGCGAGCTCTCCGCGGCCGGAATCAGCCGCGCGCCGGCCATGAAGAGCAGGAAGCCCGCGCCGAATTGCCCCACGCCGAAGAACGCCAGGAGCACGAGGTCGCGCGGCGCGGTCGCGAGCGGATCGGACAGCGGCAGCGCCACGAGGGCCGTGAGCGCCGTCGCCAGCGCCGCCGCCGGCGCCATCTGGATCTGAGGGTGCCGGCGGACGACGACGGTCGCGGTCGCGAAGCTCCCCGCCATGACGATGGCGAGCAGGTCGCCGACGATCGCGCCACCACCGTAGGAGCTCGACACCATGACCACGGCGCCCGCGAGCGCGACGCCCATCGTCAGCCAGGTGCGCGGCGCGACGCGCTCGCCGAGCAGCGTCCAGCCCAGCAGCCCGGCCACGAATGGGCCCGTGCTCATGAGGATCAGCGTGTTGGCCACCGACGTGCGTGACAGCGCGAAGATGAAGCACGTCGAGGCCGTGGCCATGCACACGGCCGCGATCAGGACCGGCCCTCCACCGTCGCGCCATTGCGCGACGATGTTGCGGCGGGTGGCGATCCGCAGCACCAGGGTCAGAAACAGCGACGCGAAGAGACCGCGCCACAGACTCGTGGTCCACGGGCCGGTGGTGACGAGGCGCGCGATCAGCCCCCCGCTGCTCCAGCACACCGCCGCACAGGCCACGAGCAGGCCGCCGCGCCGTGCGGCGTCAGGTCTGAAGGTCACCCACCGCCGCCGACAGGGCCTCGAGCTCGGCGCGCCAGGACGCCGGCGCAACGACCGGACGCACGACGAACTTGGAAAAGCCCACGGCGATGAAGCGCTCCATCAGCGTTCGCAACGCGGGCAGTCCCACCGGCGTGAGCTCGAGCGCTCGGGGACGCCGCGCCGTCATCGCGCGCGCGGTGGCCGGGTCGATGGGCGCGCGGGCGTAGCCGATGCTCACGCCGAAGTGCTCGCTGCTGATCGAGCGTCGGGCCCGGGCCGACGCTTCCTCGATGACGATGCGTCCGAGGGCCGCCTCGTCGGGCGTGCACAGCGAGGGCAGCCACCCGTCCGACAACCGACCACAGCGCTCGAGGGCGGCCGGCGCCGTGCCGCCCAACCACACCTCGAGCGGCTGCTGCACCGGCAGGGGCGAGAGCTTGACCTCGCGCAGGCTGCCGGCGGGGCCGTCGTGGCTCACCGTCTCGCCGGCCCACAGGCGCCGCAACAGCGGCAGCGCCTCGTCGATGACGGCGCCACGGCGCTTGGGGTCGACACCGATGGCCTCGCGCTCGGGCGAATAGGTGAGCCCGGGCACCAACGTCACCAGCAGCCGCCCGTTGCACAGCACGTCCAGGCTCGCGAGCTGCTTGGCGAGCCGCACCACGTTGCGTCCCGGCAACAGCATCGTGGTCCCGAGCTTCACGCGCGGATTGCGCGCGGCCGCCCAGGAAAGGCCGACGATCGGGTCCAACACCGGACCCGTCAGCACCTCCGAGAGCCACAGCGAGTCGAACCCCAGCTCGTCGAGACCCGTGACGAGCTCGGCCAGCGCGCCGGGCGTCGAGGATCCGCCGGCGGCTCCCACTCCGATTCGGATCTTCATTGTTTCTTCCCGGCCGGCGTCGACGTCGCCGGCCCCATGCCCCAGACCTGGATGATGGTCTCCTCGGTCTTGGCGCCGTCGTAGTGGACCTTGCCCCCGTAATGAATGACGTAGCTGCCCGCGGGCGCCGGCACCGTGCGCTCCGGATCGAACGTCTCGCCGGTTCCCATCCACCAGGTGCCGGACACGACGACGAAGAAGCGGTCGTTGGGATGGAAATGAGGCCGGCTCATGTTGCCGGGGAACCACTTGATGCGCACGACGTACGGGCCCGGCTTGCTCGGATCGCCGAACAGCACGGCCTGCTCGTTCGTTCCCGCCGCGTTCCGGACCCACGCGATGTCGGACGGCGTCTTGAAGTCCACCGAGGTGCGGTCGATGTCGGCGGCCTGGGCCGACGGCGCGGCCAGCGCCACGACGAGAAGGGCCAGCGCGAGCATGGTCATCGGGGGTGCCACCTCCTCGACCGCTGAGCCTAGCACCGACCGGTGGCTCTTGCGCTCGCCGCTCGGTCGGGTGATGCTCCGAGTCTCGAAAGGAGCCTCCCATGTCACGGGTGTCCTATGTCATCGCAGGCGCCGCTCTGGCCGCGGCATGTCTCGGCGTGGTCGTCCACGCGCAGCCGCCGTCGCAACCGCCGTTCGTGACGGTGAAGGTCGAGGGCACGGACAACGTCTACATCTTCCGCGCCGGGAACCACCAGTCGATGTTCGTGGTCACGTCCGCGGGCGTGATCGCCACCGACCCCATCGGATACGGTCGTCCCCAGGTGGCGAGCACGTACGTCGACGAGATCAAGAAGGTCACGAACCAGCCGATCAAGTACCTGATCTACAGCCACCACCACTTCGACCACATCGCCGGCGGCAAGCCGTTCAAGGACGCCGGCGCGAGGGTCCTGTCGCACAAGCGGGCGAAGGAACGCCTGGTTGCGCTGAAGGATCCGCACACCGTGGTGCCGGACGAGACGATGGACAAGAGCAGGATCATCAAGCTCGGCGACACCACGCTCGAGCTCACGTACGTCGGCCTCAATCATTCGGACAGCTCGATCGTGATGCGGCTGCCGAGGCAGAAGATTCTCTTCGCCGTCGACTTCATTCCCGTCGGATCGATGCCGGGGCGCGCCATGATCGACTCCTATCCGATCGAGTGGGAGGACTCGCTGAAGCAGGTGCTGGCGATGAACTGGGACACGCTGATCCCCGGCCATCCCGGCGCGCCGGGCGGCCGGCTCGGCACGAAGGATGACGTGCAAAGCGTGCTGACGTTCCTGCAGGACGCCTCCGCCGCCGTGAAGACCGAGGCGCAGGCGGGCGGGTGCTGGGATCGAGTCGAGAAGGAGCTGAAGCTGCCGAAATACGAGAGCTGGCCCGGGTACGAGGCGGGTCTGCCGATGGTGCTGCGGCGCTACTGCGGGCTCTGGGGTCGCGGCACATGAGCTCGGTCGCAAATCGTCGGGTCGCTGCAGGCCAGGATCGGCCTGCAGCGTGGCGGGGTAAACACCGTATTGCACTAGTGACAGTGTTGGATGTCGCCGCCGTGCTATCAAGGATGGGAAAACGTGGGCTAAACTAAATAACCGGAGGTCGTCATGGGCAAGGACAAGGTACTTACTGAGCGAACGATCCGCCCCCCCGAGCCACCCCGAAGTCCTAACCCGCCGCCTCCGCCACCGCCAAAGAAGTAAGCGACGGGGCGGTCCGGGCCATGCCGGCTACCGTCGAGGCATTGCTTATCGCTGTCGTGTTCGTCATGCCTGGATTCATTTTGGTTCGGACACGTGAATGGTTCGTTCCGCCCGTGGCGAAATCTGACGCCATGAGTCTGACCCTTACGAGCATCACAGTGAGTCTCGCGTTCGTCCCGCTTTGGCTTGCCGCTGCTCCGGATCTTCTCGATGTTCGGCATCGCCTGACGACGGCGGCTGCCGCCGCGAGCGCACCCTCGGTGCCGTTGGGCCACCGCGGCGTTGTCGCATTCTTCGCTTTGTCGCTCTTGCTCCCTGTCAGCGGGGGTTTACTCGCGGCCATTGCCTACTGGCAAGACTGGTATCCAAAACTTGGGGGCCGCGTATTGCCGCGACTCGGCATCCCCGCTCCTAGTCGTGGCGTCGGCGAGGATATCTGGGACAGACTGTGGCTAAACTCTCGGCGCCAAGTCTGGTTGACCGTGTACACGAAGGATGGGCCTATCTATGTGGGCCGCGGGGTCGAATTCGGCTACACGAGTCAAGGCAGAGACGTCCGTCTCGGCGACGATACACGCGTCTACGACGAAAATTGGAATCTGATTCAAAATACGCGCGACCATGGCGGCCTGGGCGTGTGGATACGAGTCGCGCAAATCGTGTCGATAGAGATCTACGATCCGGCACCCAACGCCACGGCCGCGGGTTGCTGATGCCCAGACGAGAGGCGGCATGAAGCTCGGCTTGAGCATCGGCTATTCGGGAGCGGAGCTGAAGCTTCCCGTCGACGCGGTGCTCCTCGCCGAGCGTCTCGGCTTCGACTCCGTGTGGACGGCGGAGGCGTACGGCTCCGATGCGATCACGCCGCTCGCCTACCTGGCCGCGCTGACGAAGCGCATCCGCCTCGGCACCGGCATCATGCAGCTCGCCGCGCGCCCGCCCGCCTCGGCCGCGATGGCCGCGGGCACGGTGGACGCTCTCGCCGGCGGCGGCCGCGTCATCGCCGGGCTCGGCGTCTCGGGCCCGCAGATCGTGGAAGGCTGGTACGGCCAGCCGTGGGGACGGCCGTACTGGCGCATCCGCGACTACGTCGCCATCATGCGCAAGGTCTTCGAGCGCAAGGAGCCCGTCGCTCACGAGGGACGAGAAATTTCCCTGCCGTACACGGGCCCCGGCGCGCTCGGCGTCGGCAAGCCGCTCGTGTCGATCCTCCACATGAACCCGCGGCTGCCCATCTGGCTCGGCACCGGGACCGAGGCCAACGTGAAGTTGACGGCCGAGATCGCCGACGGCTGGCTGCCGCTCGGCTTCGTGCCGCGTCTCATGCCGATGCTGCGGCCCTGGCTCGAGGAGGGCTTTCGCCGCGCGGGCGGCGGCAAGGGCTTCGCCGGCTTCGAGATCCAGCCCCGCGCCGAGGTGGCGATCACCGACGACGTGCGCGGCGCGCTGGCGCGCATGAAGCCGCGCGTGGCGCTCTACGTCGGAGGCATGGGGCACCGCGACAAGAACTTCCACAAGGAGATGATGATCCGCCGCGGCTTCGGCGACGCCGCACAGCGCATCCAGGAGCTGTTCCTCGCCAGGCGCCGGGACGAGGCCGTCGCCGCCGTGCCCGACGAATTCTGCGACGAGATGTCGCTGGTGGGCCCCGTCGCGCGCATCCGCGAGCGCTACCGCGCGTGGGCGGACTGCGGGATCACCGGCCTGACGATCACCACCGAGCAGTCCGAGGCGATGGAGCTGATGGCGAGTCTCGCCCGCTGAACGGTGGCCGGTCGGACTGCGCGCGGCGTGAGCGTCGGTCGCCGCTACGACGCGTGCACGGCCGCGAGGACCGAGGGCAGGGCCGTCAGCACCTCGCGGAGGCACCGCCGAATGCGGGCGATGCTGTCGTCCGCCTTCTCGGGGATCTCGCCGCGCCTCACCTGGGCGATGAACTCCTCGGCGGTCGTCGTCATCAGCAACGACGCGTTGATCTCCAGCTGGATCGCGTGGACGCGCCGGGTCCCGGGTCGACCATACGTGGCCACGAGGTTGCCGCCCGTGTAGCCGCTGACGTTCTCGTGCACCTCGAAGCCGTGACGGGTGAAGATCGCGGCCGCGGTCGCCGCGAGCTCGGGGGCACACGTCGCGCCGTGACACGTGCCGATGATCACCTGGTGGTCTCTCATCCGGCGCGGGCTGCCCGTGTGGCCGTCGAGAAGCAGCGCATAGCCGTAGGCCTGACGGAGCTCGTCGAGCAGCTGCTCCACGGCCGCGTAGTAGGGATCGTAGAGCGCCCGCAATCGCGCCTCGAGGTCGACGAGGCCGAGCGGGCGCGCGAAGATCGGCGTGTCGCGCATCGTGTGGGTGCGCACCACGCCGCGTCGTGAGCGCACCTCGCCGTCGTGGTGCTCGAAATCGTCACGACGCCGATTGACGTCCACGAACATCCGCGAGAACGGCGTCGCCAGCACGGTGGCCCCCTCCTTATATAGGTCGCCATAGAGGTCGCCCACGAAGGTGTCGGCGAACCCGTACGCGAACGTCTCGAACGACGGCTCGCGGTAGTCGTCGCGCGTGATGTGGGGCAACGGCTCGGTGCCGTAGTGAGGCACGCTGACCAGCACCGGCGTGCGGGTCCCCGGCGCCGGATGTCTGACGATCGGAAACGCCCGGTCCACGGGCTAGCCGGCCGGGAGCGATCGTTCGAACGCCATGTTGTCGCCGATGGTCGAGGAGCGTCCCGGCTTCGCCGGGGCGCTTCCGAGCGGTTGGCCGGGGGAGTCCGAGGGGGGCGTAGCCCCCTTCGCTCGAGGGACAAGGGGGGCCATGTCGGGGCCCCCCACTACCCCTCGAGCCAGGTGCGTTTGAACGCGAGGCGCCGGCCCGTGTACGACTGCACGTAGCCCTTCACCTCGCTGCGGACGGCCTCGATGTTGTTGCCGGTGTACCAGATGATCTGCGGCGCCTCGTCGAGCAGGATCTGCTGCGCCTGGAAATAGAGGCGCTTGCGCTCGTCGCGGTCGGTGCTCGCCATCGCCCGGTCCAGGGTCGCGTCGAGCTCGGCGTTCTTGAAGTCCTGGTTCGACGGCGACTTCGAGTGCCACCAGTTGTAGAGGTAGTGGTGCGGATCGGGATAGAACGTCCACGCGGTGACCTTCATGTCGTAGTCCGCGGGCCGCTGGCTGAACGTCTCCTTGGTGAACTGTCCCCACTCGAGCTGGATGATCTTGGCGTTGACGCCGATCTTCTTGAGCTGGCTCTGGAGCACCACCGACGCGTTGACGAACTCCGGATACTGCGGCGAGGCCTTGATGGTGGTCTCGAACCCGTTCGGATAGCCCGCCTCGGCGAGCAGCTGCTTGGCGCGCGCGATGTCTTGCTTGTAGGGCAGCTTGTCGACCGGGATGAACCAGTCCGTGTGCCCCGTCGGAACCGGCCCGGAGAGCGTGCCCTCGCCGAACACCGCCTTCTGGAGGACCTCCTGGCGGTCGACCGCCATCGAGATCGCCTGGCGCACGCGCTTGTCGGTGAACGGCTTGCGCGTGGAGTTCATCACGTGGATGGTCACGAAGGCCTTGGGGCTCCGCATCACGGTGACGTTGCGGTCGTCCTTGAGCCGCGCCGCGCCCTCGCCCGTCAGGTAGGCGTAGTGGATCTGGCCGGCGCGCAGCGCGGCGACCCGCGCGTCTTCCTCGACCATCACCTTGAAGGTCAGCTCGTTGACGTGGGGCAGCGTCTTGTCCCAGTACTTGTCGTTCTTGACGTAGTGCAGGTGGTCATAGGGCACGAAGCGGGAGAGCTTGAAGGGGCCGGTGCCGATCGCGCGCGCTCCGAGGTCCTTGCGCTCCTGGGCGAGCGACCGGGGAATGATCGCGGAGCCGCGCAGCGCCGCGAACGAGGCGAGCAGCGGCCCGAACGGGTTCTTGAGGCTCATGCGGACGGTGTGCTTGTCGACGGCCTGGACGCGGTCGATGGCGACGAACCAGCCCTTGTACGGCGCGGCGGTGGCGGGATCCGAGATCCGGTCCCACCACGCGACGACGTCGTCCGCGGTGAGCTCGGAGCCGTCGTGCCACGTCACGCCCTTGCGGAGGCTGAAGACGTACGTCACGGGGTCGGGCGTCTTCCAGGACTCGGCGAGGGCCGGGAGGACGTTCAGCTTGTCGTCGTACTGGGTCAGGCTCTCGACGATGTGCTCGACGCCCTGCACCGACGAGTAGTTCGAGGTCTTGTGATTGTCGAGGCTGATCGGGTCGATCTCCTGCGCGGCGATCAGGTGACCGCCCGATTTCGGCCGGGCCTGCGCCCGGCCCGCGCGCGGCGCCGCCAGGAGCGCGGCCCCGGCGGCCCCGATCTGGAGCGCCTGGCGTCGCGTCAGCTTCGTGTCCATCGCTGAGCTCCCCTCTCGTTGCGCTAGGGGCGGAGGCGGGGATCGAGGACGTCCCGCAATCCGTCTCCCAGCAGGTTGAAGCCGAGCACCAGCAGCATCACCGCGGCGCCCGGGAAGATCGCCACCCACGGCGCGAGCTCCATGTACTTGCGACCGGTGCCCAGCATTGTGCCCCAGGACGGCTCCGGCGGCTGGATGCCGAGACCGAGGAAGGAGAGCGTGGCCTCGGCCAGGATCGCCGTCGAGAGCGCGAGCGTGGTCTGCACGATCAGGGGCGCCATGACGTTCGGCAGCACGTGCAGCGACAGCACGCGCGTGGCGCCGCCGCCGGCGGCCCGCGCGGCCTCGACGTATTCGCGGCCCACCACCGCGAGGACGGGGCCGCGGGCGACCCGCGCGAAGGTTGGAAGGTAGACGAGCCCGATGGCGACGGTGGCGTTGGTGAGCCCCGGCCCGAGCACGCCCGTGAGCGTGATGGCGAGGATGATCGGCGGGATCGAGAACATCACGTCCACCACGCGCATGAGGAGCATGTCGAGCCGACCGCCGACGTAGCCCGACACGAGTCCCACCGAGGCGCCGCCCACCAGGCCGATCGCGACCGCCACGACGCCGACCCAGAGCGAGATGCGGCTGCCGAAGATGAGGCGCGACAGGATATCGCGGCCGAACTCGTCGGTGCCCAGAGGATAGGCGCGCTGGGGTGCGGTCAGGCGCTGGCCCACCGGATCGTCGGGGGCATGCGGCGCCACGACCGACGCCAGCACCGCCAGCACGACGAAGGCGACGACGAGCGCGGCGCCGGCGGTGCTCATGCCGAGCCGTAGCGGATGCGCGGATCGAGCACACCGTAGACGAGGTCGACCACCAGGTTCACCAGGATGAAGAAGAGCGCCACGAACACCACGGCGCCCTGCACGACGGGATAGTCGCGCTGGTAGATCGCGTTCAGCAGCATGAAGCCGAGGCCGGGGAGTCCGAAGATCTGCTCGACGACCACCGAGCCGCCGAGCAGGTAGCCGAACTGGACGCCGACGACGGTGACCACGGGGATCAGCGCATTCTTCAGCGCGTGACGGAGCACGACCGTCGGCTCCGCGGCCCCCTTCGCCCGCGCCGTCTGGATGTAGTCCTGCTCGAGCACCTCGAGCATCGAGGAGCGGGTCATCCGCATGACCACCGCCACCAGCGACAGCGCGAGCGCGAGCGTCGGGAAGGCCATCTGCTTGAGATTCTGCAGCGGCGCCTGCCAGAAGGGCGCGTAGATCACCGGCGGCAGCCAGTGCAGGAACGAGGCGCCGCCCAGGATGAGGAGCGTCGCCAGCCAGAACACCGGCATCGACAGCCCGAGCAGGCCGAACAGCCGCGCGGTGAAGTCGATGGCCCGGTTGCGGAAGAGCGCCGATACGATCCCGAGCGGCACCGCGATCACCATCGACAACAGCACCGCGAGGACGGCGAGCTCGATGGTGACGGGCACCCGCTGCACGAGCATCTCCCGCACGGGCAGGCTCGAGCGGAGCGACACGCCCAGCTCGAGGCGTACGAGGTCGCCGAGCCACTTCAGATATTGGAGCGGCAGCGGGGCGTCGAGACCCAGGAGCTGGCGGAGCGACGCGCGCGCCTCGGCGGAGAGCGAGCCCTCGAGCCCCATGAGCTGGTCCACCACGTCGCCCGGCAGGAGCCGCATCAGGACGAAGATGATCAGCGTGGAGCCGAGGAACATCGGGATCACGAGCGACAGCCGGGCCGCGACGTAGAGCGTCACGGCATTGCGAAGGGGGCGGGGTCGAGGAACCGGCGCAGGACGTTCAGGGTCAGCCGCGAGATGTTGTTGTCGTAGCCCTTGTGGGCGAGGCTCCCGACGTACGCGATCGAGCCGGTGGAGAACACGGCGCCGCCGCCCGGATGCTCGTAGAAGACCATGTCGGCGCGCACGGCAGGCGAGAAGCGTCCGTCGGCCCCTGCGAACGACACGTTGATCTCCTCGTTGACGAGCTGAAAGGCGTTCGAGTGGTCCTCGGAGGACGCGACCACCAGCGCCCACGGCGGCGAGCCGAGGGCCGGGTTGAAGGCGTCGAGCTCGAGCCCGGCGGCGCCGCCCCAGGCGACGCCGAAGTCGCCGAGGACCTCGTCCTGGACGCCGTCGAAGATGAAGCGCGCGCGCGGGTCGCGGCTCGCGGCGGTGCGCCGATAATAGGACGAGCGATCGAAGCCCTGCGCCACGAACCCCACCCCGACCAGCGTGTTGGGCGCCCGGCCCTGGCGCCGCCAGAGCCCGCCGTACTCGCCGGTCGAGCCGTGGTAGTACTCGCCGACCGACTCGACCCACGCGCGGGTGCCGTCTTCCGCGCGGCGCATCTCGATCATCCCGGGGTGCGCGCGCGGGTACGAGACCCGCCAGTAGAAGCCGTTGCCGCCCATGTACATGAGCCGCCCGCCGCGGCCGAGGTATGCCGCGAGGGCCTCCATCATCTCGCGCGACACGTATTCGGGGTGACAGCCGGTGAGAACCACGGAGTACCCGTCGAGGAGTGGCAGTCCCTCGGTGTGGAGGTCGTCGTCGGTGATGACGTCATACCGCTGTTCGTGAGCCTCAAGCCAGTCGAGCAGGCAGAGGTCGAGGAACAGGTTCCAGAGTCGCCCGGTCGGTCGGACGTTGACGATCGGTCGCAGCCGCGAGACGTGACACACGCCGGAGCCGTCGGAGTGCGTGTCGTAGGTCGAGGCGCCCAGCTCGGGGTGATGCATCAGCAGGAGGTCGGTGGTGTCCACGATCGGCAGGGCGCCGATGAACAGCTCGGCCGGCCCCGGCCGCATGCGCATCCGATAATTCGAGTAGCAGAGATAGGTGGCGGTGGACGCGAGGAACGCCGCGCGCGCGCGCGGCCCGCCGCGTGGCGGGCGCACGTAGAACACCACCCAGAACTCGGGTCCGCCGTCGGCCTCCAGGCGGAGCGCGTACACGCCGCTGCGCGCGTCCGTGGGGACGGTCATCGTGAGCGTCGGCCGCCATCCGGCGTCGTAGAGGTCGTCGTCGTGGAAGTGGATGGCGCCGTACTGATGCGGCGCCCGACGCCAGTCCATCTCGCTGCCGTCCCAGTTGTGGCCGGTGACGGCGCGCTTCGGCGCATTGACGGTCCGGCCGTGCAGGTGGTTGGGCGAGCGATCGGTCACGCGGTCGGTGGCGACGTCGGCCGCGAAGTCCCAGAGACCGATCGGGTGCTCGCCTGCGAGCAGCGATGGCCGGTCGATCTTGCCGTTGAAATGCCACGTCGTCCGCAGCCGGCCGTCCTCGACCGCCTTGCGTGCGGCGCCGATGAAGAAGTCGCCGGCGGGCCCGGGCGCCGCGCGGATGGCGGTGGTGATGGCGACGGGTTGCTCGAGGCTCGGCGCGTGGTCGGCGAGCGGCGTCTGGCGCAGCGTCACCGTCCCCGCCGCGAGGTCGATCGACGCCGCGACGTGATACCACCTCCGGGCGGTGAGCGGCGTGCCCGTGGACACGGGCGCCGCGCCGATGAGGAACGCCAGCGCGCCCGTCTCGTCGAGCATCAGGGCGAAGCCCGAGCCGCGATCCTCCGCCCACGTCCCCATGACGACCTGTCGGCGCGGCGACGGCCGGACCGGCACGAGGGTGGGCTGGATGAACGCCTGAAGGGTGAAGCGCCCGAGGGCGCCGAACGCCTCGGGGTGCTCGACGATCGCATACGAGCCGGCGTCGATCAGCTGCGGCGTGCCGTCGTGCTCGCCCTCGATCGACGTCGGCAGACGCACGGTCTTGAGGCCCGGGCCGCCAGGGCCGGTGTCGCCGCAGACGAGTCGGACGACCTCGGCGCGATAGCGCCGGGGACCGTCGAGGGTTCCGACCATGAATCGAATCGGCTCGCCCGGCGCGACGCTGAGCGGGTCCGCGTAGCCGATCACGCGCGGCATCGCCACGCTCACGACGGGGGGAGACCTCTCACTCGCGATCGAGCGCGGGCAACGCCTGGCCGGTCACCGCTTCCCACCGCACGCGGAAGGCGTGCCACTCGGCGGCCTCGAGACTCGTGAACGTCAGATCCGGCCGGAGCCGTGGGGGCCGGCCGTCCGGCTGCTTCTCCGCGAGCATCCACTCGGCGTGAGGTCGAGTGCAGACGAGCAGGAGGTTCTGACAGTGCAGCGATCCCCGCAGCACGTTCAGCACCGCCTGGAGCTCCGGGCTGTGCGGGCCGAACGGGCGTCGCTTGAATTCGAGCGCGAGGTCGGTTCGACGCGGATCGATCGCGAACACGACGGGAGACTTACCATCGCGGGGTGACCAAGGCAAGCCGCCGGGACGAGCAGGCGACGTGCCCGGAGGAAGACGATCTTCTTTCCGCCAGCTGATGTGACTGCCCTCGGTCACGAAGAAGGCCGCCTAGCCGCTGGCCTCGACCCGTTCAGCCGCGGGCGGCGTCCATGAGCGGCTTCTGCTGGCCGCCGTCGATCTCGATCATCGAGCCGTTGACGAAGTGGGCGAGCGGTGAGGCCAGGTAGGCGACGAGGTTGGCCACCTCCTCCACCTCGGCGATGCGCCCGAGCGGGATGCTGCGCGGCGCGAGCCGGTCCGCCTCCTCGTACGAGAGCTTCATGTCGCGCGCCATCGCTTTCACGAGGCCGTCCCACCGCTCGGTGCGCACGGGGCCGGGGTTCACGGCCACGAAGGTGATGTTGAAGCGGCCGTACTGGCCGGCGAGCGCCTTGGTGAGGTTCTGGCCGGCGGCGTTGCAGGCGCCGGGCACGATCTCCCAGTAGGAGTCCTTCACGCCGTCGTTGCCGATCAGGTTCACGACGCGGCCGCCGCCCTGCTGCTTCATGATCGGCAGCGCGGCCCTGAGACAGCGCACGTAGCCCATGAACTTGAGCTGCAGACCCTGCTGCCACGCGTCCTCGTCGAGGGCTTCCAGGATCCCGCCGGGCGCGGAGCCGGCGTTGTTCACGAGGACGTCGATCCGCCCGAAGTGCCGCGCGGCGCCGCGCACGAAGTTCTCTGCGTCCTCGCGGCGCGTGAGGTCGGCCGGGATCGCGAGCACCTTGCGGCCGGACTCGCGGCGGATCTCGTCGGCCGCCGCCTCGAGCACGTCCTTGCGGCGCGCGCAGATCGCGACGTCCACGCCCTCGCGCGCGAGCACGCGCGCGATGCCCTTGCCGATGCCGAGGCTTCCACCGGTCACCAGCGCCACCTTGCCGTTGAGCTGTAGATCCATAGGCCACCTCGCCGTGTGCTAGCCTAGCGCGGCGATTGTACGCGTGAACGATCACCCGGCACACCCACCCGTCACGCCACCGACCCGCGAGCGCCTCGTGGGCGCGGCCGTGCGCCGCAGCGAGGATCGCCGGTTCGTCACCGGCCGCGGCCGCTACATCGCCGACGTCGTGGATCCCGCGCACGGTCACGCCGTGGTCGTCCGCAGCGCGGCCGCCCATGCGCGCCTCGCCCGCCTCGACACCGCGGCGGCGCGGCGGGCGCCCGGCGTGCTCGCGGTGCTCACCGTCGCCGACCTCGGCGAGCTCGGGTCGCCCATTCCCATTCGGATCGGCCCCCTGCCCGGGTTCGACCGCTACCTCCAGTGGCCGCTCGCCCGCGACCGCGTCCGGTACGTCGGCGAGCCGCTGGCGCTCGTCGTGGCCGAGGACCGTCACGCCGCCGAGGATGCGGCCGAGCGGGTCTCCGTGGACTACGAGCCCCTCGAGGCCGTCGTCGACCCGCACGATGCCGCGGCCGACCGCGTCCTGATCCACGAGGCGAGCGGCACGAACATCGCGACCCGTTATCGCGTGTCACGCGGGGATCCCGATGCCGCATTTGCGTCTGCCGCGTACACACGGCGCGAAACGTTCCGATGCCAGCGCCACAGCGGCGTGCCCCTCGAGACCCGCGGCCTGGTGGCGACGTGGGACGCGACGTTGGAGAAGCTGACCGTGCTCGGCGCCACCAAGGTGACCTTCTTCAACCGCCGGGCGCTCGCGCGGATGCTGCGGCTCGACGAGGCGAGCATCGAGCTGATCGAGGTGGACGTCGGCGGCAGCTTCGGCGTGCGCGGCGAGTTCTATCCCGAAGATCTGCTGATCCCGCTCGCCGCCATCAAGCTCGGGCGCCCGGTGAAGTGGATCGAGGACCGGCGCGAGAGCTTCCTCGCGACGAACCACTCCCGCCAGATCGAGTGCGAGCTCGAGATCGCCGCGCGCGCGGACGGCACCGTCCTGGGATTGCGTGGCCGCCTGCTCGCCGACATGGGCGCGTACGTGCGCACGAACGGCGGCGTGGTCCCCGCCAAGGCGGCGCAGTTCCTGCCGGGCCCGTACCGCATCCCGCACTTCGCGTGCGAGGTGCAGGCGGTGATCACCAACAAGACGCCGGTCGGCACGTATCGCGGGCCGGGCCGGTTCGAGGCCAATTTCTTCCGCGAGCGCCTGCTCGACCTCATGGCCTCCGACCTGGGGCTCGATCCCGCCGACGTCCGGCTGCGGAACCTCATCACGCCGGCGGAGCTGCCGTGGACCATCGGCACGCTCGTGCCGTACGAGGCCTCCGGCGCGTACGACGGCGGCGATTACGCGGCGGCGCTCCGCCGGGCGCTCGAGGCGAGTGACTACGCGCGCCTCGCGAAGGACAACGGCCGGCTCGTGGACGGCAAGCGGCGCGGGATCGGCATCGGCTGCTTCGTCGAGTCGAGCGGGGCCGGTCCCGCCGAGACCGCGCGTATCGTCGTCCGCGGGCCCGGCCGCGTGGAGCTCTACAGCGGCTGCGCCTCCTCGGGCCAGGGCCACGAGACGGTCCTGGCGCAGATTCTCGCCGACGAGCTGGCGATCCCGTTCGACTGGATCACGGTTCTCCACGGCAGCACGAGCTTCGTCGCCGAGGGCTGGGGCACGTACCACAGTCGTGCCGTCGTCGTCGGCGGCAGCGCCGTCGCGGCCGCCGCGGCAGCGCTGAAGTCGCAGCTCGTCGCGCTCGCGGCGAAGCGCGCCGGGCTCGACGAGGCGGCGCTCGAATGCCGCGGCGGCGACGTGTACAGGCGAGACGGCGTGGGCGAGCGTCCGGTGCTGACCCTCGCGACCAGTGCCCCGGTGGAGGCCGTCGGGAAGTTCACGACGACGGCGCTCACGTACACGTACGGCGCGCACGTCGCCCACGTCGCGGTCGATCCGGAGACCGGGGCGACGGACGTGCTGCGCTTCGTGACGGTCGAGGACGTCGGCCGCGCCATCAACCCCGCGCTCGTGCACGGACAGGCGCTCGGCTCCGCCGTGCAAGGTCTGAGCGGCGCGTTCCTGGAGGAGCTGGTCTACGACGACACGGGACAGCTCCTCACCGGCACGCTCGCGGACTACGCGCTGCCCACCGCAGCCGATTTCCCGAGCATCGAGAGCATCACGCTCGAGGACGCACCGTCCACGTCGAACCCGCTCGGAGCGAAAGGTGCGGGTGAGGGCGGGATCGTGGCCACCGGCGCGGCCGCCGCCAACGCTGTCGCGGCCGCGCTGGCAGGGACTGGCGTGGTCGTCCGCGAGCTGCCGCTCTCAGCGAGGAACCTCGCGCGCTGGATGGCGGACGCGCAGCGATGATCGACGTCCACGCGCATTACGTGCCGCCGGGTCTCGTCGAGCGGCTCCAGAAGGAAGGCTCGCGCTACGGCGTCTCGGTGGTCGAGACCGAGCCCGCCTGCCACGCGCTGCACTTCGCCTCCGGGCTCCGGCTACGTCCGTTCTTCGCGAAGCTGATCGAGGAGCCGGCCACGCGCGTCGCGAGCATGACCGCCGCCGGGATCGACCGCGAGATCCTCTCGACGTGGACCGACATGCACGCCCACGGGCTCGACGTCGCCCAGGGCACCGCCTGGCACCGGCTGCTGAACGAGTCGCTCGCCGAGCTCGCACAGCGCCACGGCCCTCACTTCTCGCTCCTGGCGTCCGGCTATCTTCCCGACGCTGCCCAGGCGGCGCGTGAGCTGGAGTACGCGGTGACGCAGCTCGGCGCCGTCGGCGCCGTCGCCGCGACCAACGTGGAAGGCACGAACCTCGGCGAGCTGCCGCTCGACGAGTACTGGGCCGCCGCCGTCGAGCTCCGCGTTCCCGTGTTCCTGCATCCCGTGCAGCCGAATCCGACGCCGCGCACGCGGCGCTTCGCGATGAACCAGGTCGTGCAGTACACGGTGGACACCACGCTCTGCGTCGGCTCGCTCATCGGCGCCGGCGTTCTCGACCGCTTCCCGGGGCTGGAGCTGATCCTCTCTCACGGAGGAGGGACGGTGCCCTACGTGATCGGCCGCTTCGACGTCATGTTCCAGCGCAGCGACCGCGCCGCCGCCGGGATCGCCGCGACGTCGCCGCCGTCGGCGTACCTGCGCCGCATGTCCTACGACACGATCCTCCACGACCCGCGCGCGCTCCGGTATCTGGCGGACCGCGTCGGCATCGAGCGCCTCGTGATCGGCAGCGACGACTCGTTCCCGCCGGCCGACCACGACCCGCTGGCGAGCCTGCGCGCCGCGGGATTCAGCGCGGAGGAGATGCACCGTATCGGCGAGACGAACCCGCGCCGGCTCTTCCGCCTGCCGTGATCGTCCATCTGATCGACGGGACGTACGAATTGTTCCGCTATTTCCTCTCGCCGGCGGCGGCCTTCGATCGCAGCGCGCCGGCGGAGCTGCGGGCGGTGCGCGGCGTCGTGGGGTCGATCCTGGGAATGCTCGAAGGCGGCGCCACGCATCTGGGCGTGGCCACCGATCACGTCATCGAATCGTTTCGCAACGCGCTCTGGCCGGACTACAAGACGGGCGAGGGGATGGACCCGCTCCTGTACGGGCAATTTCAGCCGCTGGAGGCTGCGCTGAGCGCGCTCGGCGTCGCCGTCTGGCCCATGGTCGAGTTCGAGGCCGACGACGCGCTGGCGGCGGCGGCGGCCATGGCCGCCGCCGACACGCGCGTCGAGCAGGTCGTCGTGTGCACGCCGGACAAGGATCTCGCGCAGTGCGTGCGCGGCGACCGCGTTGTCCAGCTCGATCGGCGCACGCGCGAGCTGCGCAACGAGTCGGCGGTGCGGCAGAAGTTCGGCGTCCCGCCCGCGTCGATTCCCGACTGGCTCGCGCTCGTTGGCGACAGCGCGGACGGCTACCCGGGGCTGCCCGGCTGGGGCGCGCGATCGGCCGCGACGCTGCTCGCTCGATATCGGCACCTCGAGCACATTCCGAAGCCGGCCTCGGAGTGGGACGTGTCCGTGCGCGGATCGATGCGGCTGGCGACGACGCTCGCCGAGCAACGCGAGCGCGCGATGCTGTTCCGCGAGCTGGCCACGCTGCGTGCGGACGCGCCCATCGGCACCGACGTGGACGCGCTGCGCTGGACCGGACCGCGCGCCGAGTTCGCGACCTGGGCGAAGCGACTCGGCACATCCGCACTTCACGAGCGCGCCTCGACGCTGGCGGTGGCGCGCGCGGCGGCGCTGTACTAGAGTCCCGGCGGGAGGAAACCCATGCCAAACGACAGGCGCAACGCGCAGGATGGTCCGCGCTCCGTGGCGCGGCGCGACTTCGTTCGAAGCGCGGCGCTCCTGGCCGCCGGGCTCGCTGCGGCCGGGAGGGTCGATTCGGCGACGGCCGGCGAGCCGTCCCAGGGCGCGGGTCGGGTCCGCGAGTTCATCCGAAAGGTGCAGAATGCGCGGCTCTTCGACCTCGCGTCGGTCTGGGACGAGAACTCGCCGATCGCCAGCGTCAACCCGACGTATTCCATGTCGCTCGCCGCCACCCACGCCGGGACGCGCGGCGTCTTCGGGGACGGAGGGAAGCTCTCGTTCACCGCCGAGGTCCAGCACTGGAGCGGCCAGCACGGCGCGCCGAGCATCGACGCCATCGGGCACATCGGCCACAACGGCCTGCTCTTCGGCGGCGTCGACGCGGCGGCGGCGACGGCGGACCTGCGCGGCATCGGTCGTAGCGGGGTGGGCGCCCACCTCGACATGACGCACTACCCGACGGACCTGCTCGTCAATCGGGGCGTGCTGCTCGACGTCGCGCGCCTCGTGAACGGCAACCTGACTCCGCTGCCGCCGCAGTTCGAGATCACCGCCCGCCATCTCGCTCGCGCCGCCAAGGCCCAGCAGGTCGAGCTGGAACGCGGCGACACCGTCCTCATCCGGACGGGATGGGGACAGTACTTCGGCGCGAATCCAGCGCTCTACAAGGGCGACTTCTCGCCCGGTCCGGGCGTGGAGGGCGCGCAGTTCCTGATCGATGCCGGCGCCCGCGTCGTCGGCAACGACACGCTCACCTTCGAGCAGCGCCCCCCGATCCTCGGGACCCCGGGGACGCCGTCGTTCCAGGTGTTCCCCGTGCACATGCTGGTCATCGCTGACCACGGGATCAACATCATCGAGAACTTTTTCCTCGAAGAGCTGGCCGAGGCGCGCGTCTACGAGTTCCTGCTCGTCGTGCCGCCGCTCAAGATCCGGGGCGGCACCGGCTCCGCTCTTCGCTCGTTCGCCCTCACGCCGGGGCCCGAGGACTAGAAGATGGGGGGCCCCGACATGGCCCCCCGGGTTCTTCAAGCGAAGGGGCTACGCCCCCCTCGGACTCCCCGGCCACACGCTCGGGGCGCCCCGGCGCCGTGGCACCCCTCGATACTCCGACAGGCTCCTCGCGCCGTCGATCGTCAGACGAAGGTCAGCGGCTCCACGTGGGCCTCGCCGCGGGCGAACCGCGCGAGGTCGAGGGCGGCGGCGTCCATGGTGACGGCGCGGCCGTGCACGAGCATCTCGGCCATGAGCTGGCCGGCGATGGGGCCGTGCATGAAGCCGTGGCCGCTGAAGCCGGCGATGACGTGCAATCCCGCCGCGCCGGGCACGGCGCTGACGATCCCCGTCTGATCCGGCGTCATCTCGTAGAGGCCGGCGTACGCGCGCATGAGCGCGGCGTCCGCCAGGGCCGGCGCGCGGTGAATCGCGCGCTCGACCACCCGCGGCTCGAGGCTCCGATCGATCTCGGTGCTGAAGCCGTCGGGCTCGTCGCGGCGCCCGTGTCCGAGGAGCATCCCGGGGCCCTCGCGGCGAAGCGAGAAGTTCCGGTGCGGGTCGATGACGAACGGGGTGGCCGCGGGAATCCGGTCCACGGGAAACGGCGCAGTCATGAACTTGTGACGCCGGTGCGGGCGGATGGGGATGTCGACTCCGGCGAGCGTGCCCACGACGCCCGACCACGCGCCGGTCGCGATGACGACGGCCGGCGCCTCGAACGCGCCCGCCGCGGTGGTGACGCCGCTCACGCGGTCGCCGTCGCGGCGGAATCCGCGCACCTCGTGCTGCTGCTTGATCACCACGCCGAGATCGCGCGCGCGGGCGGCGATCGCGGTCGCGCAGAGGTACGGGTCGGCGTACCCGTCGCGCGGCGTATAGGTCGCGCCGAGCAGATCGTCGGTGTTCAGGTACGGGCAGAGCGCGCGCGTCGCCGCCGCGTCGAGCAGCTCGACATCGACGCCGAGGCTTCGCTGGAGCGCGACGCTGCGCCGCGCCGTGGCCAGCTCGTCGTCCGTCGCGATCAGGATGAGGTATCCGTGCTGACGGAACTGAGGATCGACGCCGAACTCTTCCTGGAACCGCTCGTAGGTGACGATGCTGTGGGTCGTCAGCTCGACGCCGAGGCGGTTCGCATACTGATGGCGAATGCCTCCGCTGGCCAGGGCCGTCGAGCCCGAGCACACGGTGTCGCGCTCGAGGACGATCACCCGCCCGGCGCCGAGCCGCGCCAGATGGTACGCGGTGCTCACGCCCATGATGCCGGCGCCGACGATCACGACCTCCGCGGTTTCCGTCATGGCTGTCGCCACGATACGGCACCTGCGATCGGCGCTCAACGACCTTGACGCGGCGTGCCCTTCGTCTGCCCGTGGATCTGCTCGAGACGTTTCCACGGTGGCGTGAGGGCTCACGCGTCGGGTTCTCGCCTCGCACGCTGGGATTGACGCTGGTGCCCGCGGCCGCCGGTCGTCCCCTCGGGAACGTCCGGCTCCAGATATCGACCGCCTGGGGCGGCACGCCGATCACCGTCAGCCTGCTCCGGGACCTGACGCGCGGGCTCGACCGCTCCGTGAGGGTCGTCGTCCTCCTGGATCCGGACAGCGATGGCGCGGGTGTCCGTCGTCTCGTGCGCGAGTGTCTCGGCCGTGAGCGCTCGATCCGGATCTTCAGCGTCGGGTTCGGGACCATCTTCGCGCGCGACAATGCCCTGGCGGCGCGCGACCGGCGCGGGCGTCCTGTCCTGCTCGTGCCTCGTGCCTTGCGGACCTCCGGCGAGAGCTCCGCGAGCCCGCTCGATGCTCGGGCCGCGCAGCGTCTTCTCGCGGTCCGCGTCGTGCGCTCCCGCCTGTTCTGGCACGGCGGCAACATTCTCTTCGATGGCGAGTGTCTCGCGGTCGGGGCCGATACGATCTCGGAGAACGTCACGCGGCTGGGTCTGACGGCGACCGAGGTGCTCGCGATTCTCACGGCGGAGCTCGGAGGCGAGGTCGTCGTCCTCGGCGCCACCGGCTCGGCTCGGTTCGATCACGATCGAAACCGGATGGCGCCGTCTGGGCAGGCGTCCTACCACATCGATCTCGACGTGGCGTTGCTGGGACGCACCGGTCGCGACGGTCGGCCGACGACGCTCGTCGCCGACCCGCGCCGCGGCCTCGAGCAGCTGGGCGCCGTGCTCGCTCACCGGCGCCTCACGCTGTCGCCGTATCTGCCGCCCTCGCGCGCGCGCGAGCAGATCGCGCGCGAGTATCGCGCGGCGGCACGCGAGCGGACGTCGATGCTTCAGGCCTACCGGGAACGCCTGGCGGACTGCGGGTATCGGGTTGTCGGCGTCCCGGAGCTGCGGACGCGCGACGAACGGGACACGCTGCTGAGCCTGGCCAGCGTGGACGTTGTATATTGCAACGTCTTGCCGGGGATGAACCGCGGCCGGCCGGCCGTCCACTATCTGCCGTGGGGCATCCCGGCACTCGATGCGGCCGCTGAGCGATGCTTTCGGGCCGCCGGGGTCCTGCCGGTGCGCCTCGCCCGCACGCCGCACCTGGCGAACGCCATGATCCAGCGGGCCGCCGGCCTGCGCTGCTTCTGCGGCGCCATGCCCTGATCACCCCGCTCTTCGCCTCGCTGCGCTGCGTCACGCGAGTCCTTGCCTTCGGGGACGCAATCGCGGATAGTCCCAACCACCGCAATCCCGGGAGGGAAGCCCATGGCGCGCTTGACGATCAATGGCAAAACGCTCGAGGTCAACGTCAATCCCAGCACGCCCCTGTTATGGGCGATCCGTGAGCAGGTGGGTCTCACCGGCACCAAGTACGGCTGCGGTATCGCGCAATGCGGCGCCTGTACGGTGCACCTCGACGGCGCCGCGGTCCGCTCCTGCGTGCTGCCCGTTGCCGCCGCCGAGGGCAAGAAGATCACCACCATCGAAGGCCTGGCCAACGGCGGGGCCCTGAACAAGGTGCAGAAGGCCTGGCTCGACCACGAGGTCCCGCAGTGCGGCTACTGCCAGTCGGGCATGATCATGGCGGTGGCGGCGCTCCTGAAGGAGAAGCCGAAGCCGACCGACGCCGAGATCGACGCGAGGATCACCAACATCTGTCGGTGTGGAACCTTCCAGCAGGTGCGTGAGGCCATCCACGCAGCGGCGAAGGCATAAGGGGGCCGCGCCATGATCACCAGGACTCCGAAGCTCAATCGTCGCTCTTTCGTCATCGGCAGCGCCGCCGCCGGCGCCGGGCTCGCTCTCGGCCTCAAGATCCCGTTCGGCGCGAGCGTCGTGCGCGCCCAGGACGGCTCGCCCGAAGTGAACGCCTGGGTGGTCATCCGCCCGGACGACACGGTCGTGATCCGGATCGCGCGCTCCGAGATGGGGCAGGGGACGCTCACGGGCCTCGCGCAGATGGTCGCCGAGGAGCTCGAGTGCGACTGGTCGAAGGTGAAGACCGAGTATCCGACGCCCGGCCAGAGCGTGAAGCGCAAGCGCGCGTGGGGTGACTTCTCCACGGGCGGCAGCCGCGGCATCCGCGACTCGCACCAGTACGTCCGCGAGGGCGGCGCCACCGCGCGGATCATGCTGATCCAGGCCGCCGCCAACGCGTGGAACGTGCCGGCCTCCGAGTGCAGCGCGAGCAACAGCGTGATCACGCACAAGCCGTCGGGCCGCAAAACCACCTACGGCAAGGTGGCGGAAGCCGCCGCCAAGCTCACGCAGCCGGAAAAGCCGACCCTCAAGGACCCGACGGAGTGGAAGCTGATCGGCAAGTCCGTCAAGCGTCTGGACACGATCGACAAGCTGACGGGCAAGCAAGTCTACGGCTTCGATCTGAAGCTCCCCGGCATGCTCAACGCCTCGATCAAGGACTGCCCCGTGTTCGGCGGCAAGGTGAAGAGCTACGAGGCCGCAAAGGTCACTGGCATGCCGGGCGTCCGCCACGTGGTGAAAGTCGGCGACTCCGCGGTGGCCGTGGTGGCCGATACGTGGTGGCAGGCCAAGACCGCGCTCGACGCGCTGCCGATCGTCTGGGACGAGGGCGAGAACGCGAAGGTGTCGAGCGCCTCGATCGCGGCGATGCTCAAGGAGGGCCTCGACGCCGACCAGGCCTTCGTGGCCAACCAGAACGGCGACGTCAAGGCCGCCATCGCGGGCGCGGCGAAGAAGATCGAAGCCGTCTACGCCTATCCGTTCCAGAACCACGCGCCGATGGAGCCGATGAACGCGACGGCGAAGTACACGCCAGACCGCTGCGAGGTCTGGGTGCCCACGCAGAACGGCGAGGCCGCGTTCGCGGCGACGCTGGCGGCGTCGGGGCTGCCGGCCGACAAGTGCGAGGTGTACAAGATCAACCTCGGCGGCGGGTTCGGGCGGCGCGGCGCCTTCCACGACTACGTGACCCAGGCCGTCCTGATCGCCAAGCAGATGCCCGGCACGCCGGTGAAGCTGCTGTGGACCCGCGAGGAGGACATGCAGCACGGCCGGTATCATCCGGTCATGCAGTGCAAGCTGGTGGGCGCGTTCGATGCCGGCAACAACCTCACCGGCCTGCACATGCGGCTGTCGGGGCAATCGATCCTCACCGCGGTGCGGCCGGAAGCCCTCCAGCAGGGCAAGGACCCGCTGGTGTTCCAGGGGCTCAACCCGGGCGGTGACTTCGCCTTCGGCTACAGCGTGCCGAATCTCTTGATCGACCACGCGATGCGCAACACGCACGTGCCGCCGGGGTTCTGGCGCGGCGTGAACATCAACCAGAACGCGATCTTCCTCGAATGCTTCATGGACGAGATGGCCCACGCCGCCGGCCAGGACCCGCTGGAGTTCCGGCGCAAGCTGATGAGCAAGCATCCCAAGCACCTCGCGGTGCTGAACGCGGTGGCCGACCGCGCGGGCTGGGGCAAGCCGGCGCCGCGGGGCGTGTATCGCGGGCTGGCGCACATGCACTCGTTCGCCAGCTACGTGGCGGCGTGCGCGGAGATCTCCGTCAAGGACGGCGACAAGGTGAAGATCCATCGCATCGTCGCCGCGACCGATTGCGGCTATGCCGTCAACCCGGCGCAGATCGAGCGGCAGATCGCCGGCTCGTTCGTCTACGGGTTGTCCGGGCTGTTCATGGAGGAGTGCACGGTCAAGGACGGCTACATCGAGCAGACCAACTTCAACACCTACGACTCGATGCGGATCGCGCAGATGCCGAAGGTCGAGTCGATCATCATGGCGTCCGGCGGATTCTGGGGCGGCGTCGGCGAGCCGACGATCTGCGTGGCGGCGCCGGCGGTTCTCAACGCGTTCTTCGCCGCGACCGGCAAGCGCATCCGCACGTTCCCGCTGAAGAACCACGGCATCACGCTGGTGTAGACGATGGGCAGGACCCTGGCCGCTGCGATCGGGATCGCCTCGATCGCAGCGGCCGCGGTGGCGTCGGCGGAGCCGCCGGCGGGCGCCGCGTCGTGCTCGGGCTGCCATCCCGCCTCGACACGGGTGACGTCGCCCGTGCCGCGGCTGGCCGGGCTCGATCGGGCCGCGATCGTGAGAGCCATGCAGGACTTCCGCTCGGGGCAACGGGCCGCCACCGTCATGGACCGGATCGCCAAGGGCTTCACCGACGAGGAGATCCAGGCGATCGCCGCCTGGTACGCCACGCAGAAGTGAAGGCCGGCCGGCGCGAATTCCTGAAGCTCGGCCTCGCCGCTTCGACCGCGCTCATTCCCCTTCCGACGTTCGCGCAGGGCGCGCCTGCGCGCGTGGTGGTGGTCGGCGGAGGTTTCGCCGGCGCGACCTCCGCGCGCGCCCTCCGCCAGGCGGACCCGCGCATCGCCGTGACGCTGGTCGAGGCGAACGCAACCTTCACCGCGTGCCCGTTCAGCAACGCCGTGATCGGCGGGCTGCGCGAGCTGAGCGCGCAGCAGTTCACGTACGACCGCGTCGCCGCCGGCGGCATCGCCCTCGCCCGTGCGACGGCGACGGCGGTGGACGCGCAGGCGCGATCGGTCACGCTCGCGGACGGCACGCGCCTGCCCTACGACCGGCTGGTGCCGGGTTACGACGAGGCGGCCGCCGCGCAGATGCCGCACGCGTGGCGCGCGGGCGAGCAGACGCTGCTGCTGCGCCGCCAGCTCGAGGCCATGGACGACGGCGGCCTCGTCGTGATCTCGGCGCCGGCCAATCCGTTCCGCTGCCCGCCCGGGCCCTACGAGCGCGCCAGCCTGATCGCGCACTACCTCAAGACGAAGAAGCCGAAATCGAAGCTGCTCGTCCTCGACGCCAAGGACGCGTTCTCCAAGCAGCGGCTCTTCCAGGCCGCCTGGGCCGAGCTGTACCCCGGCGTGCTGGAGTGGGTGCCGCTGTCCAAGGGCGGCGCCGTGACGTCGGTGGACGCGGCGACGCGCACGCTCGTGACCGATTTCGGACGGCACCAGGCAAAGGTCGCCAACGTCATCCCGCCGCAGAAGGCCGGCCACATCGCCGACGCCGCGGGCGTTGCCGACCGCACCGGCTGGTGCCCGATCGATCCGGTCACGTTCGAGTCGAAGCTGCAGCCTCGCATCCACGTCATCGGTGATGCCGCGATCGCCGGCGCGATGCCGAAGTCGGCCTTCGCCGCGAACTCGCAGGCCAAGACGTGCGCTGCGGCGGTCGCGCAGCTCCTCACCGGCGCCACGCCATCCGCGCCCAAGCTCATCAACACCTGCTATAGCCTGGTCGCGCCCGACTACGGGATCTCGGTGGCCGGCGTCTACCAGCCGTCCGCGAGCGGGCAGCTGGCCGAGGTGCCGGGCTCCGGCGGCGTCAGCCCCGCGGGCGCGCCGCGCGCGTCGCGCGCGGCGGAGGCCGTGCTGGCGGAGGCGTGGTTCCGCACCATCACCGACGCGCGCGCGGCGGAGGCCGTGCTGGCGGAGGCGTGGTTCCGCACCATCACCGACGAGGTGTTCGGGTGATCATCGAAGGGGGCCTCGACGGCCCCCTCCGAGCCTCCCCCAGAACTAGTGTGCGCCGGCAAAGCCGGCGCTCGAACCGCGTTACCCCGACGGGGTCCAACAGGGACTGGCTGTGAAGCGTCGAGCCGTGGTGTTGGCCACGGTCGTCGCGGTCTTCTCGATGCTGGGTGTGGCGCATGGACAGGATGCGATCCCCGAGTCGCTCACCGGCGCCAAGGGCGATCCCGTGCGTGGCCGCGCGATCGTCGCCAACCGCCAGGTCGGTCTGTGCCTGCTCTGCCACCGCGGGCCGTTCCCGGAGGAGCGGTTCCAGGGCAACCTCGCGCCCGATCTCCAGGGAGCCGGCGCGCGGTGGTCCGAGGGCCAGCTGCGGCTCAGGATCGTCGATTCCGGCCGGATCAATCCCGCCACGATCATGCCGGCGTATCATCGATCCGAGGGGCTCGTGCGAGTGGCGCCGGCGTGGCGTGGCAAGCCGGTCCTCAGCGCGGAGCAGATCGAGGACGTGGTGGCCTTCTTGATGACGTTGAGGGACTGAATGGAGCGACCCACGTCGCGCCGCGACTTCTTGAAGACGGCCGGCGGCGTCGCGGCCGGCCTGGGGCTCGGGTCGGTCATCGCGGTCGCGCCCGCCCGTGCGACTCCGGCCGAGATGCAGGAGGCCATCCGCAAGGTGGTGGGATCCGCGCGCGTCACCCCGGGCAGGGTGAAGCTCGACCTGCCGCCGCTCATCGAGAACGGCAATGCCGTGCCGCTCACGGTCACCGTCGAGAGCCCGATGACCGAGGCCCAGCACGTGAGGGCCGTGCACGTCTTCACGGAGAAGAACCCCCAGCCCAACGTCGTGAGC
>WNGJ01000165.1_pt1 | contig 113828 bp, 108 predicted proteins | sample 5400611 | NCBI WGS metagenome assembly WNGJ01 (sample SAMN13153375, study PRJNA577476) | soil metagenome | isolation source: 40 cm soil or saprolite under Garry oak tree replicate 1 | place: USA:California | collected 2016-06-15 | reverse complement strand
CCGGCGGAGGGGCGGGGTGGGGGAAGGGGTGATGGGACCACGCGGCACGCATTCGCGATGCCCGGGGCGGCTGGGCTCCATCCGGGTGCGCCTCGCCCGTCGCATGCTTGGAGGGAACGGGTCCCATCACCCCTCCCCCCACCCCGCCCCTCCGCCGGAAGCCAGATATGCACGCTCAGACTCGTTCGATGATGCGTTTGCCGAACATGCCGTAGGGGCGAACCATGAGGGCGAGGATCATAAGGACGTAGGGGGCAAAGTCTTTGGTGCCGCCGCCGACGTAGGGGTCGACGTAGCCGGCGGCGATGTTCTCGACGACGCCGACGATCAGGCCGCCGACGATCGCGCCCGGGATCGAGTCGAGCCCGCCCAGGATCACGACCGGAAACACCTTGAAGCCGACCAGCGCCAGGTTCACGTCGACGCCGAGCAAGTTGCCCCAGAGGATCCCGCCGAGGGCCGACACGATGCCGGTCATGGCCCAGGCGACGCCGAAGTAGCGCTCGACGTCGATGCCCATCGCCATGGCGACTTGCTGGTTGTCGGCCACGGCGCGCATCGCGATCCCCTTGCGCGACTTCAGGAAGAACCAGCCGAATCCGGCCAGGAACGCCAGGCTCACGCCGGCTCCCAGCAACTGGATGGGCGGGATGAAGAGCGGGCCCAGCATGAACGGCTCGTCGCGGATCGGCAACGGCAGTGGCTTCGTTCCGGAGAAGATCGTGAACGGTCCGACGCCGCGCAGGATCGACGCCAGCCCGATCGTCGCCATGACCACGGCGATCACGGGTCGGCCGATGAGCTTGCGCAGCATCACGCGCTCCAGGACGAAGCCGAACGCGACCAGACTCGCGATGGCGAGCCCGACGGCCAGCCAGAGCGGCACCTTCCAGACCATGAGGCAGCCGGCGGCCACGAAGCCGGCGATCATCACGAACTCGCCCTGGGCGAAGTTGATCGCGTCGGTCGCCTTGTAGACCAGCACGAATCCGAGCGCGATCAGCGAGTACATCAGACCGATCAGGAGCCCGTTCGACATCAGGAGGAAGAAGAAGCCGAGATCGTCAGACACGGGCCACCGCCGGCGCGTCGACGTCCTCGACCTGCACGCGCGACTTCACGACCGCCTGACGTCCGTCTTCGTAGGTGATGGTGGTCTCCAGCTCGACCGCGTGGCCGCCCGAGTAGAACGCGTCGATGACCGGGGCGTACTTCTCGGCCACGAAGCGTCGTCGCACCTTGCGCGTGCGCGTCATCTCGGCGTCGTCGGCCTCCAGATCCTTGGTGAGGAGCAGGAAGCGGCGGATCCGTGTCGACTCCGGCAGGGTCTCGTTGCCCTTCCGGATCTCTTCCCGGATCAGCTCGCACACCTCGGGCTTCTGGCTCAGGTCGGCGTAGCTCGTGTAGGGAATCCCGCGGCGCTCGGCCCAGTTCCCGACCGTGTTCAGATCGATGGCGATCATCGAGGTGACGAAGGCGCGGTCGTTGCCGAAGGCCACCGCCTCGCGGATGAACGGGCTGAACTTCAGCTTGTTCTCGGTGAACTGCGGCGCGAAGGGCGTGCCGTCCTGCAGGGCCCCCACGTCCTTCGCCCGATCGATGATCACCAGGTGGCCGCGCGTGTCGACGAAGCCCGCGTCGCCCGTGCGGAACCATCCCTCGGCGTCGATGACCTCGCGCGTGGCCTCGTCGTTCTTGAGGTAGCCCTTGAAGATGACGGGGCCACGGACGAGCACCTCGCCGCGGTCGGCGATCTTGACCTCGATGCCCGGGCACGGCCGGCCCGCCGTCGTCGGATTGGCCTCGGCGCTCGGCTGGAGCGACACCAGACCGGTCGTCTCCGTCGAGCCGTAGACCTGCTTGAGGTTGACGCCGATCGAGCGGAAGAAACGGAACGTGTCCGGACCGAGCGGGGCGCCGCCCGTCAGCGCCCACTTGGCGCGGCGCAGACCGAGCTGATCCCGGATCGGCGTGTAGACGAGCACGTTCCCGATCATGCAGGCCAGGCGGAGCGAGACGGGAACCGGCTTGCCGTCGGCGCGAAGGATCTCGGCCCGCTCGGCGGCGGACAGGAATAGCTCGAAGATCCACCGTTTGAAGGGGGGCGCGTCGGCGGCCTTCACCTGCACGGCCGTCAGCATGTTCTCCCAGATGCGCGGCGGCGCCAGCACGGTCGTCGGCCCGAGCTCGCGCAGGTCGCGCTGCACCGTCTCCGGACTCTCGGGACAGTTGGCGCAGAAGCCCACGACGAGGCTGAGGAAGAGCGTGTATGCGGCATCACCCGCCCACGCCATCGGCAGGTAGGCGAGCGCGTCGTCCTCGGGGCGGACGTCGTCGGCCTTGCGGAAGGACTCGGCGAGCGCGATCGCGTTCGCGTGCGTCAACATGACGCCCTTCGGATTGCCGGTGGTGCCCGAGGTGTAGCAGATGATGGCGACGTCCTCCGGCTTGCCCTTCTCGATCTCGGCCTCGAAGAAGCCGGGGTTCTTGGCTGCGAACTCGCGCCCAAGCGCTTGCACGGATTGATAGGAGCGGAGCCAGTCGTGCTTGTAGTGCAGCATGCCGCGGGGGTCGTCGTAGATGACGACGCGGAGAGCCGGGAGCTGATCCTTGAGCGCCATCACCTTGTCGACCTGCTCCTGATCCTCGGCCACGATCACCGAGCACTCGGCGTGGTTCCAGACGAACGCCAGCTCCTTCGCGATCGAGTCCTGGTAGACCGGCACGGGCACCCCGCCCAGGCACTGCGCGGCGACCTGCGCCCAGTAGAGCCGGGGACGGTTGTCACCGATGACCGAGAGCCGCTCGCCGCGCTTGAAGCCGAGCGCGGCCAGCCCGAGGGCCACGTCGCGGACCTCGTCGTGGTACTGACGCCACGTCCAGGTCTGCCAGATGCCGCGGTCCTTCTCTCGGATCGCCGGCCGGTCACGAAAGTCACGCGCGTTCCTCTGCAGCAGTCGTGCGAGCGTGGACTCAGCCACGAGCCCCTCCAGGAGCGTTCGTCTTGGTCTCTCCGAGGTACGCCTTGATCACCCGCGGGTTGGCCCGAACCTCGTCGGGCGTGCCGTCGGCGATCTTCTGGCCCATGTCGAGCACGGCGACGCGGTCGGAGATGTCCATGACCACGCCCATGTCGTGCTCGATCAGGATCACGGTGACGCCCCACTCCTCGTTGACGTCGAGGACGAAGCGCGCCATGTCTTCCTTCTCCTCGTGGTTGCAGCCGCCCATCGGCTCGTCGAGGAGGAGGATCTTCGGGTCGAGCGCCAGCGCGCGGCCGAGCTCGACGCGCTTCTGCAGGCCGTAGGCGAGCGAGCCGGTCGGCCGCCGGCGCAGGTCCTGAATCCGCAAGAAGTCGATGATGTCCTCGACGCGCTTTCTGTGCGCGACCTCCTCCCGCTGCGCGAACCCCCAGTAGGCGAAGGCACCCAGCACGCCGGTCTTCATGTGGACGTGGCGGCCGAGCAGGAGGTTGTCGAGGACGGTCATGCCGCGGAAGAGGGCGATGTTCTGGAAGGTGCGCGCGATGCCGAGCTCGGCGATGCGGCTGGGCGCCAGGTCGGTGACGTCGCGCCCCTCGAGGACGACGCGGCCGGTGTCGGGATGGTAGAAGCCGCTGATCATGTTGAGGATGGTCGTCTTGCCGGCACCGTTGGGCCCGATGACGGAGAGGATCTCGCCCTTCTGGGCCTCGAGGGACACGCGCGTCACGGCCTGAACGCCGCCGAACGCCTTGGACGCCTCGCGGATCTCCAGAAGGGCGCTCACGAGAGCCACCGCTTCCGTCGTCGGTAGTGCTTCACGTCTCGATAGCTCTTCCTCTGGCCCACTCCGGTCAGGCCCAGATAGAACTCCTTGATGTCCTCGTTCTGGCTGATCGTCTGCGCATCCCCGTCCAGGACGATCCGGCCATTCTCCATAACATAGCCATGTTGAGCAACCTGTAATGCCATGGTCGCGTTTTGCTCGGCCAGGAGCACCGCGACCCGCTCTTCCTGGTTGAGCCGCGCCACGATCTCATAGATCTCGGTCACGAGCATCGGCGCCAGGCCCATGGACGGCTCATCGAGGAGCATCAAGGTCGGTCGCGCCATCAGGGCGCGGCCAATGGCCACCATCTGCTGCTCGCCGCCCGAGACGTAGCCGGCCTTGAACCCGCGCCGCTCGGTCAGCCGCGGGAAGTAGTGATAGACGCGGTCGAGGTCTTTGCGGGTCGACGGCCCGCTGGGGCGGGTGTAGGCGCCGGTGAGGAGATTTTCCTCGACCGTCAGGTGCTCGAAGACGTGGCGTCCCTCCATGACCTGCACGATGCCGTGCTTGACCACTTCCGAAGGGTTCTGCCGATGGATCGCCTTGCCGTGGAACTCGATCGTCCCCTTCGTCACGTCGCCCCGCTCGGTGCGCAAGAGGCCGGAGATGGCCTTGAGCGTGGTCGACTTGCCCGCGCCGTTGGCGCCGAGGAGGGCAACGATGCCCCCCTCGGCGACCGTGAGCGACACGCCTTTCAGCACGAGGATCACGTGGTCGTAGATCACCTCGATGTTGCTCACCGCCAAGAGCGGCCGCGGCGTGTCGCTCGGCACCGGCGCGCTCTACTTCTCCTTCGCGCAGTCGCGCATCGTGTAGCCGAGCTTCTTCGCCTCCTCGACGGCTTCCGCCTCGATCTTTGGCCGGACGACCTCGCGTATGGGCGCGATCCAGTCGGAGACGACGTTCCACTTCTTGCCGTCCCACTGCTGGATGAGCATGGGGCCATTGCCTTCATGGTCCTCGCAGGTCACCTTGACCGTATGCGTAAAACTCTTCATGCCGACCTGCTCGAGCCGCTGCTCGGTCAGGTTGAGATTCTCGAAGCCCCAGCGCACTTCCTCGCCGGTGAGCGGCTTCTTGCCGAACTTCGCCATCGCGGTACGGACCGCCTCGGCAGAGAGCATCGCGTTGACGATGCCCCGGTTGTAGAGCGGCGCGCCGATCGCCTCCTTCTTCGCGGAGCCCTTCCCCTTGTCGTAGACGTACTTGATGATGTCCGCGTGCACCTTGAAGCTGGCGCCCGGCGCGTGGAACGTCGCGCCCTTATAGCCGCGGGCTCCCTCGCCGGCCGGAACCACGTCTGAGTCGTTGGCCGACCACCAGTTGCCGATGAGATGGTCCATCTTGAAGCCGACCGACGCCGCTTCCTTGATGGCGACCTGGTTCATGACGCCCCAGCCCGACATGAAGATCCAGTCGGGGTTCAGCCGCCGCACCTGGAGCCACGTCGCCTTCTGCTCCTGGCCGGGATGGTCCACCGCGAGCAGGGAGAGCTCGAACTGGTATTTCTTCGCGAGATCCTCCAGGGTCGGGTTCGCCTCCTTGCCGTACGCGCTGTTGTGGAAGATGTGGGCGATCTTCTTGCCCTTCAGCTTGTCCAGGCCGCCCTCCTGCTGACCGATGTAGCGGGTGACGGCCGAGGCCTGACTCCAGTAGTTCGTCGGGAAGTTGAAGACCCACGGAAACCATCGCCCATCCGACGAAGCGCTCATCCCGTACCCCATGGAGAAGACGACGACCTTGTCGACCGACGCCTTGGGGATCAGCGAGTAGGTGATCCCCGTGCTGTAGGGATTCACGAGCACGGGGCCTCTCCCCTTCAGCCGCTCGTAGCACTCGACGCCTTGCTTGGTGTCATACTGCGTCTCGCACTCCTCCCACACGAGCTTGACGCCGTTGATACCGCCGTCGCGCTCGTTGAGGAGCGTGAAGTAATCGACGAAGCCGTCCGCGATCGGGATCCCGCTCGGCGCGTACGGGCCGGTCCGATAGACGAGCAGTGGGATGAACAGCTCCTTGGACTGGGCGGCCGCCGGCATCGGCGCCGTGAGCACCAGCACCGCCAGCACCGCGATCCACATCGTTCGTACGCTCATGACACTCTCCTTTGGTCCACGCTCAGTGGGGAAACGGCCAGAGCCGCAGCTTCTCTTTCGTGATCTGCCAGAGCCGCGCCAGCCCGCGCGGCTCGACGATCAGAAAGAAGATGATCAGGCCGCCGAACACCATCAGCTCGATCTGCTTCTGCAGCGCCACCGGTAGCCGAAGCCCGAGCGCGTGGGGCGCGTTGCTGAGGACGATCGGGACCAGGACGATGAACGCCGCGCCGAGGAACGAGCCCAGGATGCTGCCGAGGCCGCCGATGATCACCATGAAGAGCACGAGAAACGAGATGCTGATGTCGAAGGCCAGGGTCTCAGCGCTGCCGAGGTAGAGGAACACGAGCCCCGCCCCGGCGACGCCGCAATAGAACGAGCTGATGCCGAAGGCCAGGAGCTTCGTACGCAGCGGGCGCACGCCGATGATCTCGGCGGCGATGTCGCGGTCGCGGATCGCCATCCACGAGCGGCCGACGCGCCCGCGCACCAGGTTCTTGGCGACAACGGCGAACACGGCGACCAGCCCGAGCGCCGTGAGGTAGCGCGCCGCCGCGGACGAATTCGGGCCGGTGACCAGGGCGCCGAACAGGGTCCGGTCCGGAGCCGTGATGGTGCCCGACGAGGCGTAGTTGGTGAACCACGCGACCTTGTTGAAGAGCCAGATCAGGAAGAACTGCGAGGCCAAGGTGGCGACCGCGAGGTAGAACCCCTTGATCCGGAGGCTCGGGATGCCGAAGAGCAGCCCTACGCCGGCCGCGACCAGCCCGGAGAGCAGGAAGACCGCGATGATGTTGAGGGACGGGAACGCGGTCGCGAGCTTGAAGGCCGAGTAGGCGCCGACGGCCATGAAGCCGCCGGTGCCGAGCGAGAGCTGGCCGGCGTAGCCCGTCAAGAGATTGAGCCCGATGGCCGCCAACGCGTAGACGAGGAACGGGATCAGCACCGCCTGCAGCCAGTACTCGCTCGCGACGAGCGGCGGCACGACGAACGCCGCCACCACGGCCGCACTGACGACGACGCGATCCTGGGCGACCGGAAAGACGGCCTGGTCGGCGCCGTACGTCGTCTTGAACTGGCCGGCTTCCCGATAGATCACTTGGCGGCGCCGCAGGGGCCGGACGGGGTGGGGGCTCCCCCGGCGACCACGCTAGCAAAAACCGGCGGCTCTGACGTCGAACGCGCGGTGGTTAGGTCAGTCCTGAAAACACGGGTCGCCGGGGGAGCCCCCACCCCGTCCGGCCCCTGCGGCGTCCTTCGTTTCAGGCTTAGATCGAGCATCTTCACTTGGGTCAGACGCGCTCGATGATTTTTTCGCCGAAGAGGCCTTGCGGCCGGGCGAGCAGGAAGGCCAGGGCAAGGACGTAGGCGAACCAGTTTTCGATCGCGCCGCCAACGAGCGGCCCCCAGTAGATCTCGCCGAGTTTCTCGCCGACGCCGATGATCAGCCCGCCGACGATCGCGCCCGGCACCGACTCGAACCCGCCCAGGATGAGCACGGGCAGCGCCTTGAGCGCGATCAGCGAGAGGCTGAACTGCACGCCGCTCTTGGCGCCCCACATGAGCCCGGCCACGATCGCGACGACGCCCGCCACCGACCAGACGACGATCCAGATCGTCTTGAGCGGGATGCCGATCGACAGCGCCGCCTCGTGGTCGTCCGCGACCGCGCGGAGCGCGCGGCCGATGCGGGTTCGCTGGAAGAACACTGCCAGGACGGTGACCAGCACCGCGGCCGTCACCGCCGCGGTGAGCTCGAGCTGGTTGATCTGCACACCGCGGACGATGAACGAGCGATCCGGGATCCCGATGTCGAGCTTCTTGACGTTGGCGCCCCACAGCATCTCGCCGAAGCCTTCGAGGAAGAAGTTGAGGCCGATCGTCGCCATGAACAGGATGATGTGCGCCTGGTTGACGAGCGGACGGAGCACGAGCCGCTCGATCGCGAAGGCCAGGGCGACCATGACGGCCGCCGTCAGCACGAGCGCCACCACGACGGGCGCGCCGCGCTCGAGCAGCCCGACCAGGGTGAGCGCGGCGAACAGCACCATGACGCCCTGGGCGAAGTTGAACACGCCCGAGGCCTTGAAGATGAGCACGAAGCCGAGCGCCACCAGCGAGTACATGAGCCCCGCGAAGACCCCGCCGATCAGCACCTCGACGAGAAACGCCGGCGCCCCCGCCATGTCCTTGAACGGCGCCACGACCACCGCGTACAGAATCTCCAGCATCAGACTCGTCCGCGTTCGAGCGCCGGCTTTGCCGGCGCAATCCGGATCTGGGGGAGGCTCGGAGGGGGCCGTCGAGGCCCCCTCCGATCAAGACTCATGCGCGACGCCCAGGTACGCGTCCAGCACTGCCTGGTCGCTCCGCACCTCGGCGGGCGGCCCGTCGGCGATCTTCCGGCCGTAGTCGAGTACGACCACCCGGTCGGAGATGTCCATGACCACGCCCATGTCGTGCTCGATGAGCGCGATCGTCGTGCCGAACTCTTGATTGACGTCGAGGATGAAGCGGCACATGTCCTCTTTCTCCTCGACGTTCATCCCGGCCATCGGCTCGTCGAGCAGCAAGAGCCGGGGCTCGGCGGCCAGCGCCCGGGCGAGCTCGACGCGCTTCTGCAGGCCGTAGGGCAGGCGGCCCGCCGGCGTCTTGCGGATCGCCTGGATCTCCAGGAAGTCGACGATCCGCTCGACGAAGGCCCGGTGTTCGAGCTCCTGACGCCGGGCCGGCCCCCAGTAGAGCGCCTCGAGCAGGAAGCTTCCGCCCATCTTCATGAGCCGGCCCGTCATGATGTTGTCGAGCACGCTCATGCCCTTGAACAGGGCGACGTTCTGGAACGTGCGCGCGATGCCGAGGGCTGCGACGTCCGGCGGCGACAGGTGCGTGCGGTCCCTGCCCTCGAACGCGATCCGGCCTTCGTACGGGTGATAGAACCCGCTGACGGCGTTGAGCAAGGTCGTCTTGCCGGCGCCGTTGGGGCCGATGATCGCCACGATCTCCCGCCGCGCGATGCTCAGGCTGACCCGGTTGACGGCGATGAGCGCGCCGAATCGCACGCTGACGCCGGTCACCTCGAGGAGCGGCGCCGCGGGCCCGGGCCCGGTCATCGGGTCACCGGAGCGGACGCGCCCACGTCGCGGATCACGACGTCCGCGCGCATGGTGCCGGTGCGACCGTCCTCGTAGGTCACCCTCGCCTCGACCTGGACGCGATCCTTCCCGGAATACAGCGCGTCGATGAGCGCCGCGTACTTCTGCGCGATGTACCCGCGGCGCACCTTCCGCGTGCGCGTGATCTCCTCGTCGTCCGGGTCTAGCTCCTTGTGGAGGATCAGGAACCGTTTGACCTGCGCCCCGTGCAGGGCCTCGTCCTCGGCGAGGCTCGCGTTCACGCGCTCGACCTCGCCGCGGATCAGCTCGTAGACCTCCGGCTTTTGCGCCAGATCGCCGTAGCTCGTATAGGCGATGTTGCGCCGCTCGGCCCAGCTGCCGACCGCCGCCAGGTCGATGTTGATGAACGCGGTCACGCAGGGCCGCGCCTGACCGATGCAGACCGCCTCGCGCACGTAGGGGGAGAACTTCAGCTTGTTCTCGATGAACTTGGGCGCGAACATCGTGCCGTCCGCCAGGCGGCTCACGTCCTTCGCCCGATCGATGATCACCAGGTGGCCGTCGTGGTCCAGGAATCCGGCGTCGCCCGAGTGGATCCACCCTCCGTCGAGGGTCTGCCGCGTGGCCTCCGGGTTCTTCGAATAGCCCTGGAAGACGCCCGGGCTCCGGAACAGCACCTCGCCCGCGTCCGAGATGCGGATCTCCACGCCGGGGATCGGCGTGCCTACGGTGTCGAGCCGCACGTCGCCGTCCCGCTGGATCGTCACGAACACGCTGGCCTCGGTCATGCCGTAAAGCTGCTTGACGTTGATCCCGAGCCCGCGGAAGAAGAGGAAGATCTCCGGGCCGATCGCTTCGCCGGCGGTGTACGCGCGGCGCACGTGCGAGAAGCCGAGGTTGTCCTTGAGCGGTCCGTACACGAGCAGGTTGCCCAACGGATAGAGGAGCCGCTGCCAGAGGGCGACGGCCTGTCGGCTGAGATGGCGGCGCTCGATCTCCTGGGCCAGCCGCAAGAAGAAGTGGACCAGCGCGCGCTTGGGCGGCGCCGCGTCCTCGATTCGGACCATGACGGCGGTCAGGATGCTCTCCCAGATGCGGGGCGGGCCGAAGAAATAGGTCGGCGCAATCTCCTTCAGGTCGGCGAGGACGGTGGCCGCGCTCTCCGGGCAGTTGATGGTGAAGCCCGTGACGATGGCTTGCGCGTAGGAGAAGACGTGGTCCCCCACCCACGCCATCGGCAGATACGACAGCACTTCCTCGTCCGCGCCAAGCCCCTCGAAGTGCGCCGCGTTGCGCGCGGTCGTGATCAGATTGCGGTGTGACAACATCGCGCCCTTGGGCGCGCCGGTGGTGCCCGACGTGTAGCAGATGATGGCGATGTCGTCCGCGCCGCCCCTGGCCAGCTCGGCGTCGAAGTGCGCGGGGTGACTGACCTCGAACTTCTTTCCGAGCTCGGAGAGTTCGACCAGGCTCAGCAACCCGGGCTCGCGGTAACCGCGGATCCCGCGCGCATCGTCGTAGATGACCTGCTGCAGGCTGCGGCAGCGGGCTCGCACGCCCAGGAGCTTGTCGACCTGCTCCTGATCCTCGACGACGGCGAACCGAGCCTCGGAGTGCTCGATGATGTACTCCATCTCTCGCTCGATGGAGTCCTGGTAGATCGGCACCGGGACACCGCCCAGTGCCTGCGCGGCCATCACCGCCCAGTAGAGCTGAGGGCGGTTGTCGCCGACGATCGCGACGCGGTCGCCGCGCGCGAAGCCGAGCGAGGCCAGGCCCAGCGCGATCAGGCGGGCCTGCTCGAAATACTGCGACCAGGTGTAGGCCTGCCAGATGCCGAAGTCTTTCTCTCGGATCGCGACCTTGTCGGGCAGGCGCTGCGCGTTGTCCCGAACGAGCTTCGGAAACGTATCCCGGTCGGGATCGAGCGCCGACGCGTTGGTGCTCTCCGCGACTGCCTTCAAATCGCCTCCGCGACCCATCAGCGTTACTGCCTCGAGGGAGGGGGTGGCGCGAGTCTAGCCAAGCGTGGCGACGGTGTCAAGAAATTGCCGGGATAACGAGGACTTACGCGACGCGTCTCGCCTGGTGGAACGCCGGGCGAGTCGCTGGCCTACTTGACCGCGCCTTCGATCAGCGGCAGACAGAAGTAGACGATGAACGCGGCGCAGGCAACGTAGACCATCCAGTGCAGCTGGGCGCCCCGCCCCCGTAGCAGCTTGATCGCGGCGTAACTGACGAAGCCCGCCCCGATTCCGTTGGTGATCGACCACGTGAACGGCATCACCAGCATCGTCATGAACGCCGGGATGGCTTCTTCATAATCGTCCCAAGGAATATCGCGCGCGATGCCCATCATGAAGAATCCGACGATGATCAGCGCCGGGGCCGTCGCCTGAGCCGGAATGACGCTGGCCAGCGGTGAGAAGAACATCGCCCCCAGGAACAGGAGGCCGGTCACCACGGACGCGAGCCCGGTCCGCGCGCCCTCGGTCACGCCGGCGGCGGACTCGATGTAGGTGGTGTTGCTGCTGCTGTTCGCGAAGCCGCCGAACAGAGCCCCCAGGGAGTCCACGAGCAGCACCCGGTTGGCGCGCGGCAGCTGACCGCGCGTGTCGAGGAAGCCGCCCCGGCCGCCGACACCGATGATCGTGCCCATCGTGTCGAAGAAATCGCTGAGCATGATCGAGAAGATCACGAGGATCGCGGTCACGGCCCCGAGCTTCGCGAAGAGCCCGAAGTCGAGGCGGCCGAAGGTCGACAAGTCCGGGGCCTGGACGATGGCCGCGGGAATCCGTCCCGCGCCCGGCGTCGCGAACCCTTGGCCCGCGGCGAAGACCTCGTTGAGCACGATCGCGATCACGGTCGTCGCGAGAATGCCGATCAGCAGCGCGCCCCGCGTCCGGCGCGCCATGAGCCACGCGGAGAGGATGAAGCCGATGAGGAAGACCGTGATCGGCAAGCCGCGGAGCGTCCCGAGCCCGACCGGCAACGGGCCGGCCGCCGGCTTGACGACGAGGCCCGAGGTGAAGAAGCCGATGAACGCGATGAAGAGGCCAATGCCGACGCTGATCGCCCGCTTGAGCCCGAGCGGGACGGCGTCCATGAGCGCCTCGCGAAAGCGCGTCAGCACGAGCACGGTGATGATCGCGCCCTCGAGGAACACGACCGTCATCGCCTGGGGCCACGAGAGTCCCCGGCCCGCGACCAGATCGAAGGCGACGACCGCGTTGAGCCCCATGCCGGCGGCGAGCGCGAAGGGATAATTGCTGGCGAGCCCCATCCCGATCGAGAGCACGCCGGCCGCGAGACACGTCACGGTGAGCGTCGCCGCGAATGGCAGCCCCTTGCCGTCGAGCCCCGGCACGCCGGTGAAACCGAGGATGATCGGATTCACGAAGATGATGTAGGCCATCACCATGAACGTCGTGAACCCCGCGCGGACTTCGGTCGCGAGATCGGTCTGGCGTTCCTTGAAGCCGAAGTAGCGGGAGACGAGCCCGGCCATGTGCCGGGCGGCAGTCTACATCAAATCGACGGCCGACTCGACGGCGGAAGGTGTCGGCGTCACGACACGGCGCCGCGTTCCGCGCCTGTTGTCACGTTCGGAATTTCTTGAAGTCGACGGGCCGCTTCTCGACGAACGCGTTGCGACCTTCCATCGCCTCCTCGGTCCGATAGTAGAGCGCGAGCGCCGTGTGCGCGAACTGCGCCACGCCGGCTCTCGGCTCGGAATCGATGTTGAACGACTGCTTGGCCAGCGCCAACGCGGTCGGGCTCTTGTCGAGGAGCTCGGCACACCACTTCTCCACTTCGGCGCGGAGGTCCTTCAGCGGCACGACCTTGTTGACGAGGCCCATCGCGAGCGCGTCCTGAGCCGAGTATTGCCGGCAGAGATACCAGATCTCGCGCGCCTTCTTCTCGCCGACGACGCGCGCGAGGAAGCCGGTGCCGTGCCCCGCGTCGACGCTGCCGACGCGCGGCCCCGTCTGGCCGAAGATCGCGCTGTCGGCGGCGATCGAGAGATCGCAGAGCACGTGCAGCACGTGGCCGCCGCCGACTGCGAATCCGTTGACCATCGCGATCACGGGCTTGGGAATATGGCGGATCGCGCTGTGAAGCGCCTCGACGTCCATCGGCCGCTGGCCCGCGACGCCGGCGGCGCCCGGCGCGTAGCCGCCCTGCCCGCGCTCCTTCTGGTCGCCGCCCGAGCAGAACGCCTTGTCGCCGGCGCCGGTGAGCACGACGACGCCGATCGCCGGATCCCAGCGCGCGTCCAGGAACGCGTCGGTCAGCTCGGCGACGGTCGTGGTGCGAAAGGCGTTGCGCACCTCGGGTCGGTTGATCGTGACCCACGCCACGCCGTTCTTCTTCTCGTAGAGGATGTCCGTGTACGCCATGGGGCCTCCGAGCTCCTAGAGCGATTTGCGCAGGACGTGTCCGAGCTCGCCGACGATACCGCGGCGGAAGGTCAGCACGCAGACGACGAAGATCACGCCCTGGACGATGGTGACCCAGGCGCCGAGCTGGGCCAGGTAGTTCTCCAGCGTCACTACGACGAACGCGCCGACCACCGGTCCGAACACCGTGCCGAGGCCACCCAGCAACGTCATCAGCACGACCTCGCCGGACATCGTCCAGTGGACATCGGTGAGCGAGGCGAGCTGGAAGACGAGCGCCTTGGTGGCGCCGGCGAGCCCCGCGAACGTCGCCGACAGCGCGAAGGCCAGGAGCTTGTACTGCTCGGCGCGGTATCCGAGCGAGATCGCCCGCGGCTCGTTTTCGCGGATGGCCTTCAGCACCTGACCGAACGGCGAGTGGATCGTGCGGTAGATCAGCAGGAATCCGACGAGGAAGATGGCGAGCACCACGAAATACAAGGTCAACGTCTCTCTCAGGTCCAGCACCCCCAGGAGCGTCCCGCGCGGGACCGACTGGATCCCGTCCTCGCCGCCCGTGAAGCCGGCCTGCAGGCTGAAGAAGTAGACCATCTGGGCGAACGCGAGCGTGATGTTCGCGAAGTAGATGCCCTTGCTCCGGATCGCCAGGGCGCCGATGACGACCCCGAGCGTGGCCGCGACCCCCGTCCCGAAGACGATCGCCAGTTCCGGGGGGAAGCCCCAGACCTTCGCGGCGTGCGCCGCCCCGTAGCCCGCGGAGCCGAGGAACACGGCGTGGCCAAAGGAGAGGAGTCCGACGTAGCCGATCAGGAGATTGAACGCGCAGGCGAACAGGGCGAAGCACAGCGCCTTCATGAGGAACACCGGGTACACGAAGAACGGCGCGACCACCAGCGCTGTCGTCATCACGAAAAAGGCGACGACCCGTGAGATCGACACGCCGATGACCGCCGGCAGAGCCGTGCCGACGTACCCGTCGGTCGTCGCCGTCACGAGGCTCGCCCGAAGAGCCCGGTGGGCCTGACCAGCAGCACGAGCGCCATGATGACGAAGATCACCGTGTTGGACGCCTCGGGATAGAAGACCTTCGTGAAGCCCTCGACCACGCCGAGTCCGAAGCCGGTGACGATCGACCCCATGATCGAGCCAAGGCCGCCGATCACGACCACGGCGAAGACCACGATGATGAGGTCGGCGCCCATGAGCGGATTGACCTGATAGATCGGCGCGGCGAGGACACCCGCCAAGCCCGCGAGGCCGACGCCGAATCCGTAGGTCAGCGTGATCATCCGGGGCACGTTGATCCCGAAGGCCTGGACGAGCGCCGGGTTCTCGGTCGCAGCTCTCAGATACGCGCCCAGCCGCGTGCGCTCGATCACGTACCAGGTCGTGAGGCAGATCGCGAGCGAGAACACGATGACCCACGCCCGGTAGTTCGGAAGGAACATGAAGCCGAGGTTCTGACCGCCGGCGAGCTCGCGAGGCATCGGGTACGGCAGCCCCGAGGCGCCGTACTGGTGGCGGAACAACCCCTGGATGATCAGCGCGAAGCCGAACGTCAGCAGGAGCCCATACAGATGGTCGAGCTGATAGAGACGCTTGAGCGTCGTGCGCTCGAGCACCATGCCGGTGAGGCCCACGGCCACCGGCGCGATGAGGAGCGCCGACCAGTATCCGAGCCCCGCCCATTTCAGGATCAAGTACGCCGCGAACGCGCCCATCATGTACTGGGCGCCGTGCGTGAAGTTGATGATGTTGAGTAGTCCGAAGATGACCGAGAGCCCGAGGCTCAACATCGCGTAGAAACTGCCGTTGATCAGCCCGATCAACAGCTGACCAAACAACGCCTGCGTCGCCACCCCAAAAATCGTCACGCCGGCCCACGCCCAAAAACCACGCCCGACCCACGCCAGAAAACTATGCAGGGCCTACGCGAGAGAAAGATCTGCGATCTAGGTCCAAAGAGTCGGCCGGACACCAGGCGCCGCGCTTCGCTGTCCCTGACTGAGCCGCGCAGAGCGGCTCTGACTAAGCCGAGTGGAGTCGGGGCCAGAGGCGGGTCGGGGGCTGGGGAGGGGTGCGCCGACCCGTTCCCTCCAGGCGAGCGCCGGTCGAGTCGCGCCCAGATGGAGCCCAGCCGCGTCGGGAAATGCGCACGCGTGCCGCGTGGTCGCCGCGCCCCTCCCCAGCCCCCGACCCGCCTCTGGCCCCGGCTCAAAGCGGCTATTTCTTGACGAGCTCGCACCCGCCTTGGTCGAGCGGACGGAACGCTTGGTCGGCCGGAATGGTCGCCCGGATCTTGTAGTAGTCCCACGGGTACTTCGACTCCGCCGGCTTCTTCACCTCGACCAGGTACGCCGGGTGGATCTTGCGGCCGTCGACACGAATCGTCCCCTTGCCGAAGAGCGGATCGTCGGTCGGCAGCTCCTTCATCTTCGCGATCACCCTGGCGCCCTCGTCACTCTTCAGTGCCTCGACGGCCTTCAGGTAGTGCAGCACTCCGGCGTAGACGCCGGCGTGGATCATCGTGGGATGGATCTGGCGATTGCGTTCCGCGAACCGCTTGGCGAACGCGCGCGTTTTCTCGTTCATGTCCCAGTAGAAGGTCTCGGTGAAGGTCAGTCCCTGCGCCTTCTCCAGGCCGAGCGCGTGGACGTCGGTCAGGAAGACCAGGAGCCCGGCGAAGGTCTGACCGCCCTTCACGATGCCGAACTCGGCGCCCTGCTTGATGGCGTTCGTGGTATCGCCGCCGGCGTTGGCCAGACCGATCACCTTGGCCTTCGACGCTTGCGCCTGCAGCAGGAACGACGAGAAGTCCTGCGTGTTGAGCGGGTGGCGGACCTTGCCCAGCACCTTGCCGCCGTTCTTCAGCACCACGGCCTCGACGTCGCGCTCGAGGGCGTGACCGAACGCGTAGTCGGCGGTGATGAAGAACCAGGTATCGCCGCCGGTCTTCACGACCGCGTTGCCGGTCCCGTTCGCGAGCGCCCAGGTGTCGTACGTCCAGTGGATCGTGTTGGGCGAGCACGCCTTGCCGGTGAGGTCGGACGTCGCGGCCGAGGACACGATGAACGCCTTGCCCTTGTCGCGGGTGATCTGGTTGACGGCCAGCGCGACGCCCGAGTTGGGCACGTCGAGGATCACGTCGACCTTCTCGGCGTCGTACCACTGCCGGGCGATCTGCGAGCCCACGTCGGCCTTGTTCTGGTGATCGGCGAACACGATCTCGACCTTCAGGCCCTTGGCGGCGGCCCCGAAGTCCTCGACGGCCATCCGCGCTGCGACCACCGAGCCCTGGCCGGCCAGATCGGCGTAGAGACTCGACTGATCGTTGAGGACTCCGATCTTGACGATGCCGTCGGAGATCTGGGCGCTCGCCGGGCCGGCGAGGCTCACAACAATCATGATGAGTGCCACAATGCGTACGATGGTCATGCTCTCCGCTCCTTTTGGAGGCGTTAGACGCCGAGATAGTCGTGTAGCTTTCCCATGCTGGCTTCGAGCTCCGCGTTGGGAATCATGTCCATCACCCGGCCGTGCTCCATCACGTAGTGGCGATCGGCGACGGTGGCCGCGAACCGAAAGTTCTGCTCCACGAGGAGCACGGTGAAGCCCTCGCTCTTGAGCCGTCGCAGGGTGGCGCCGATCTGCTCGACGATGACGGGCGCCAACCCCTCGGTCGGCTCGTCGAGCAGCAGGAGCCGGGCCCCGGTCCTCAAGATCCGGCCGATCGCGAGCATCTGTTGCTCGCCACCGGACAGGGTGGTTCCGCCGGCCTGGAGCCGCTCGCGGAGGTTCGGGAAGAGGCCGTAGATCGCGTCGAGCCCGAGCCCGCCGGGGCGGACGATCGGCGGCAGCAAGAGGTTCTCCTCGACGGTGAGGCTCGCGAAGATGCCGCGCTCCTCGGGGCAGAAGGCGATCCCCAGGCGCGCGATCTGGTTCGACGGCAGGGCGACGAGCTCGCGGCCCGCGAGTCGAATGGAGCCGCGGCGGCGCCCCACGATCCCCATGATCGATTTCAGGGTGGTCGTCTTGCCCGCGCCGTTGCGACCGAGGAGCGTCACCATCTCGCCCGGGCGGATCTCGAGATCGACGCCGTGGAGGATGTGCGACTCGCCGTACCAGGCGTGGAGATCATGGACCCCGAGCAGCGGCTCAGGCACGACCGGACCCCATGTACGCCTGGATCACGTCCGGGTTCCGCGCCACGGTCCGGTAGTCACCTTCCGCGAGGATCTCGCCGCGCGCCAGGACGGTGATGGTGTCCGAGAGATTCTCGACCACGCTGAGGTTGTGCTCGACCATCAGGACCGTGCGATTGGCCGCGACCCGCTTGATCAGCGCCGAGATGCGCTCGACGTCCTCGTGCGCCATGCCGGCGGTGGGCTCGTCCAGCAGCATCATCTCCGGGTCGAGCGCGAGGGTCGTCGCGATCTCCAGTGCGCGCTTTCTGCCGTACGGCAGCTCGACCGCGGTCGTCCCGGCGAAGGCGGCGAGGCCGACCGCGTCGATCAGCTCCAGGGCCCGGCCATTGAGCTGCCCGAGCACGCGCTCGGACCGCCAGAAGTCGAACGAGCCGCCGCGCGTTCGCTGCAGCGCGACGCGCACGTTTTCCAAAACCGACAGGTGCGGGAACACGGCCGAGATCTGAAACGAGCGCACGAGCCCCAGACGGGCGATGTCCGCGGGGCGCGAGCCCGTGATGTCGCGGCCCTTGAAGTGTATGCGCCCGCGCGTGGGCGCGAGGAAGTGCGTCAAGAGATTGAAGCAGGTCGTCTTCCCGGCGCCGTTGGGACCGATGAGCGCGTGGATCGTCCCGCGCCGCACGCGCAAGGTCACGTTCTTCACGGCGACGAACCCGCGAAACTCCTTGGCGAGCCCCTCGGTCTCGAGGATGAGGTCGTCAGCCATCTCGGGACGGCCCGTCCGGTGGCGGATAGAAGCGCGCCTCGCGCTTCTCGCGCCACGCCCGATTGGCCTCGTCCATCTCCCACGAGGCGCCGCATTCGGCCTGCGCCAGCAGGACTTCCTCGAGGATCGCGCGCGGATCGCGGTGGAACGATTCGTGGAGCAGTCGCTTGGTGTGGGCCGTCGCGGTGGGCGCCGCGCTCCGCGCCTTCGCGACGACCGAGGCCAGCGTGCGGTCGAGGTCGCCCGGCGCGCACACCCAGTTGACGAGTCCGATCGCGCGCGCCTCCGCCGGGCTCACGTGATCGTTCAGGAGCGCCAGCTCCTTGGCTCGCCCGACGCCGATCACGCGCGCCAGCCGGAGCACGGCGCCGTCGGGAACCAGGCCGTGGAGCGTGGCGCCGAGTCCGAGGACGGCGTCGTCGGTGGCCAGGCGCAGATCACACGCGAGCGCCAGCTGAAGGCCGCCGCCGATCGAGTAGCCGTGCAGCACGGCGACGGTGATCTTCGGCATGTCTTCGAGGCAATCGAGCGCCCGGCTCCAGTGCCGATAGAACGCCTCGCCGATCGAGCCGGACGCGAGCGCCGTTCGATCCATCCCCGAGCAGAACGCGCGCCCGGCTCCACGCACGATCACCTGCATCACGTCGGGGTCGCCGGCGGCGGACTCGGCATGATCGGCGAGCGCAGCGGCGAGCTCGGTGGACAGGGCGTTGAGAACTTCCGGCCGGTTCAGCGTGATCCAGCCGACGCCGTCCCGGGCTTCGTAGGTGACCGGAGCCGCCGTCATCGGGAACGCCTCGGCCAGCAAGACAAATTGTCGACCGCACTCACGAGGTTGTACGATCACCGCGTACCCATGGAAAGTCAAGCCGTGCGCGCGAGGCGCGGCTGTGGGGCGGTGCGCAGCCGCAGCGCGAAGCGCGAGGCGCGCCTGTGAAAGGAGACCATCAGTCATGTCCGTGATCACGCGCCGCCGGTTCGTCACCACCGCCCTCGCGACGGGCGCGGCGCCGCTCGTCCCGCGCGCCGTCCGCGCGCAGACTGCGGTCAAGATCGGCACCGCGGTGCTCGGCGACTACTCGATGGCCGGGCCCGTCATCGTCGCCCTCGATCAGGGCCTGTTCAAGGCCGAGGGCCTCGCCGCCGAGTTCGTGCCGTTCCGCGGTGGCCCCGATCTCCTCAAGGCCGTCATGGCCGGGGAATGCCTCATCGGGATCAGCGGCAGCACCGACATCCTCGTCTTCCGTGAAGCCGGCTCACCGATCAAGATGATCGCCACGCACACCGAGGGCAACCATTTCACGTTGAACGTGGCGCCCGACATCCGGAAGGTCGGCGACCTGCGCGGCAAGTCGATCGGCGTCACCCGCGTGGGCGCGACCACGTGGGTCTTCGCGCGCATGGTCGCCAAGAAGGAAGGCTGGGATCCGGACAAGGACATCCAGGTGGTCGGCCTCGGCGGTCTCGACGCTCAGCTCGCGGCGATGGCCCGCAAAGAGATCGCCGCCTACGTCTGGGGCGACGGCGGCGCGGTGAGCGAGCTCCAGGGCAAGTCCAAGGTCCTCATGCGACTGGACTCGGTGACGCCGAAATGGATCAGCCAGATCCAGTACGCGTCGGAGGACGCGATCGCCAGGCAAGGCGACGCGATCCGGAAGAGCCAGCGGGCGCTCTTCCGCGCGCTCAAGCTGATGCGGGAGCACCCCAAGGAAGCGGCGGGGCTCGTGTCGAAGAAGCTCGGCTGGAGCCCCGAGGCCGTCCTCGACGCGCACAAGATCTCGGGTCCGCTGCTGCCGGTCGACGGAAGCATCAACGTCGAGGCGCTGGGCGTGATGCAGGACACCCTGCTCGAGTACGGCCTCATCAAGAAAAAGCTCCCGCTCGACGCGCACTACACGCGGGAGTTCACGCCTGTCAACGTTTAGCCGGGCGATCTTCGCGGCGCTCATGCTCGTCGCGGCGCCCGGCTCCGCGTACGGACAAGTGTTTCTCGCGACGCAGCCCAAGCCCGAGTTCACGATCGGGCCGCTCTCGGTCCGGGCCAACGTCGGACCCAAGGCCGGGCCGATCGAGGTCAGCCTGCTCTTCAGTCTCGTCGTTCCGGCCTCGGTCAGCGCCGCCGCGCTCGAGCAGAGTCTCTACCTCCTCTGGCCCGGGGAGGTGGACGGCGAGCCCGTCGCCGGAGCACCCGACCCCGAGCTGCGCCGCACCGTGGAGGGCCGCGGCTTTCAGGTAACGCGCGAGGGGCGGCTGCCGCTCGCCGCGCGCGCCATCTACTCCGGAGGGGAGCGCCAGAAGCCCGAGCCGATCGCCGGCGGCGCGCCCTTCGTCACGTACACGCGCGAGGCGGGTCCGCTCGGGCAGGGCACGCCGGGGAGCTGGATCCGGATTCCGTGGACTCCACGGCTCATCGACCGGAGCTGGCTCGTCGAGCTCAGGATGCGGCTGACGGGACTGCGACGCCAGAAGCAAGCCACCTGGCTCGAGAACGCGCTCTGGGGCGAGCGGCACGTGATCACGCTGGGCTTCAACGACGTGAGGACGCGGGCGACCTTTCCGATGTACCTGGCCTATCGCGATCGTGTCGTCCATCTCTCGGACGATCCTTCGCAGCTCATCATCACCTTCGCGGACTCGACGCACCTGAAGATCCACGAGGTCTATCCGGGCTCGAGCCAGCGGCGCTCGAGCGAAACGCGCCAGGCGACCGAGATCGTGTCGGCCTATCTCGATCCGTCCGAGGGGCTCCGGCCTCAGGTCCTGTCCGTGCAGTTCGGGTACTTCAACGGCTGGAAGGCGTGGTCGCCGCTGCTCTTCGCGGCGCTCTTCTTCATCCTCGGCAATCTCGCGGGCCCACTCGTCACGATGCTCGTGAAGACGCTCGGCGCGCGATTGCAGGGGCGCATCCAGTTCGGACCGCGAAGCGGCGCGCCGGCTCAGCGCGAGACCGGTACGATCGTTCCCCGCGAAACGCTCGCGCGCATCGCGCCGGGCGAGACGACGCACGCCGAGGTGCTCAATCTCTGCGGGCCCGATCCGGAAGAGCGCGAGCGGCTCAGCGCGCCTGGACACCGCACCCTGGTCTACCGCGGACGGCGCGTGGTCCCACACCGTCGACGGCGGTTCGGGTGGTTGGCGACCGTGAACCGCTGGGACATCGAGCATCATGAGGTCGAGATCGAGCTCGACGGCGACCGCGTTCGCGACGTCCAGGCGCAGGTCTATCGGACCAGGCTGAGCCAGCCGGGGCCGGCCTGAGGAGCGGTCGTCGATGAGTCGTCCCGCCGCCTGGGTCATCGCGCTGCTGCTCGGGTGGGCGGCGCCTGATTTCGCGCACGGCCAGGTCTTCCTCGCCTCGCGACCGAATCCCGAGTTCACGATCGGTCCGCTCTTCGTGCGGGCGACCGTGGCGCCCGAGACCGAAGTCGTGACCCTGGACGTCCTCTGGAGCTTGGTCATCCCGCCGAACACGTCCGGCGCGTCCGTCGAGCAGGATCTCTATCTTCTGTGGCCGAACTCGGTCGACGGCGACTCGACGGCGGGCGCGGCCGATCCGGCGCTGGCCGCCCACGTGAAGAGCCGCGGCTTCACGCCGATCGCCGAGGGGCGGTTGCCGCTGCTGGCCAAGAGCCTCTACCGGATCGGCGAGGAGCTTCCGCCCGAGCCCGTCAAGGGCGGCGCGCCTTTCGTGACGTTCGTGCGCCAGGGCGGCCCCCTCGGGCTCACGTCTCCGGTGACGTACGTGCGGATCCCGTGGACGCCCCTTCTGGCCAACCGCACGTGGCTCATGAACCTGAAAATGGAGCTCACGGACCTCATGAAGCGACGGAAGGCGACGTGGATCGAGGATCTGTTCTGGGGTCCGCAGCACACGATCTCGCTCACCTTCAACGACACGAGACCGCGCGCGCTGTTCCCGCTCTACTTCGAGCGGCGCGACCGCGTGGTCCGTCTCGCCGACGATCCGTCGCAGCTCCTGGTCAACTTCCGTGACGCCGACCACCTGAAGATCTACGAGTTCTATCCGGGCTCGGCCCGCCGCCGGCTGAGCGAGACGCTCGATTCCACCGAGGAGATCACGCTCTTCCTGGATAGCTCCGAGGGCATCAGTCCTCAGGTCTTGACCGTGCAGTTCGGCTACTTCAGGGGTATGAGGTCCTGGGCGCCCGTCCTGATCCCGATCGCGTTCTTCGCCCTCGGCAACCTGGCGATGCCGATCTTCATGATGCTCGTCCGCCGGGTGAGCGCCGCTCTGAAGGGTCGCGTCCAATTCGGTCCCGGAACCGCCGAGCGCCAGACCGGCGTGGTCATCTCGCGCGAGACGCTCGCACGCATCGTGCCGGGGGTCACGACTAACGAGGAAGTCTTGAAATACTGCGGGCCCGAGGCCGAGGAGCACGAGCAGCTCACGGCGCCCGGCCGTCGCACGCTGCTCTATCGCGGACGTCGCGTCGTGCCGCAGGGGCCGCGCCGACTCGGGTGGCTGCTGACCGTCCGGCGCTGGTCGATCGAGCAGCACGAGGTCGAGATCACGCTCGAGCGGAACGTCGTCACCGACGTGCAGGCTCGCGTGCGGCGCTCGCCGCTTGCGCAACCCGAGGCGATGCCCGCCTCGTAGCCGGGGACCCGGGCCTTGACAGGATCGGCAAAGCTCCCCCAAATAGACCCCCACTGATCCCGAACATACTCCGCCGAGGAGGCGCACACATGACAGAGATGACTCGACGTGACGTGCTCCGCACGCGCAGACCACGCAGAAGCGCGATCTCGTCGTCGCCCAGGGCGGCGACATCGCCAACCTGGATCCCCACCTGAGCACATCGTCGAACGACATCCGCATCTCGTTCAACATCTTCGACAACCTGACGAGCCGGCGCCCCGATGGCAAGCTCGTGCCCGGCCTGGCGACGGAGTGGAAGCTCCAGGGCCAGCAGGCGTGGGTCTTCAAGCTCCGCTCCGGAGTGAAATTCCACAACAACGATCCGTTCACCTCGGCGGACGTGAAGTTCAGCATCGACCGCTCGCTCGATACCAACCTCAAGGGCAACCGCGTGAACACGGTCCTGGCGACGGTCGATCGGGTCGAGACGCCCGACCCGGGAACTGCCGTCGTCCACACCAAGAAGCCTGACCCGCTGCTGCCGGCGCGTCTGGGTTTCTACGGCGGTCAGATGATCCCCAAGAAATACGTGGAATCGGTCGGCCCGGAGGTCTTCAACCAGAAGCCGGTCGGCACCGGCCCGGTACGCTTCGTATCGTGGGTCAAGGACGACAAGCTCGTGCTCGAGGCCAATCCGGACTACTGGGGCGGGCGCATCGATTTCGACCGTCTGACCGTCCGCGCGATCCCCGACATGGCTCCGCGCGTGGCGGCGCTCCTCAAGGGTGAAGTGGACCTGATCACGCAGGTTCCGCCGGACCAGGGCGAGCGGATAAAGGCCAACGCCGGCACGGTGGTGACCGGAGCGCTCTACGGCGGGCTCTACGTCCTCGCTGTGAACTCGAAGCGGCCGCCGCTCGACAATCCGCTGGTGAAGCAGGCACTCTCTCTGGCCATCGACCGCGACGCGATCGTGAAGGAGTTGTGGCGCGGGCGCGGCATCGTGCCGAACTCCATGATCGCCAAGGGCGACAATCACTTCGACGCCTCGCTGCCGCCGCTCGCCTTCAATGCCGGCGAGGCGAAGGCGCGGCTCAAGAAGGCGGGATACAAGGGCGAAGAGATCGTCATCGAGACGACCGTGGGCTACATGGCCGGCGACAAGCCGATGGCCGAGGCTATCCAGGCGATGTGGCGAGACGTGGGCGTCAACTCCAAGGTGGAAGTCATCGAGTACTCGGTCCGCGCGCAGAAGATTCGCGAGAAGAGCTTCAAGGGAATGTGGTGGTCGGATCCCACGTCGACCTTGCGCGATCCCGACGGGATGATGTGGCGGCTGCTGGGTCCCGGCGGCCCCCAGGACTACTGGCGCCATCCGGAGTTCGACGAGCTGGGCAACGCCGCGCGCTTCTCGGTCGATGAAAAATTCCGTGCCGACGCGTACAAGAAGATGACGCAGCTCTTCCTCGAGCATTTGCCGTGGCTCCCGGTGATCCAGCCGTACGAGGACTACGGCCTGCAGAAGTACGTGGAGTGGACGCCGGACCCGCTCCAGCAGCTCGAGATCCGGCGCTTCAACTTCAAGTTCCGCCGCGCGTAGACCGGTTTCCCGGGGCGGAGCCCGCGAGGCTCCGCCCCATTGCGCATGCGCGGCCTCCTCCCCTTCCTCGCCTCTCGGCTCCTCCGCGCGGCGATCGCGCTCTGGCTCGTCTCGACCGTTGTCTTCGTCGTCATGCGACTGTCGGGCGACCCCGTGCCGCTGCTGCTGCCGTCCGACGCCCCGGCGAGTGAATTCGCCCGCGTGCGCGCCGAGCTCGGCCTGGATCGGTCGCTGCCCGTGCAGTACGCGGTCTTCCTCGGCCATGTCATGCACGGCGATTTCGGCCAATCGCTCCACTTCCGACAGCCGGCCATCCGCGTCGTGGCCGACTACCTGCCGGCGACGTTCGAGCTCGGTCTGGCCGCGTTCGCCCTGGCGCTGCTCGTCGCGTTGCCCATCGGAATCGTCTCCGCCGTGAAGCGCAATTCGGTCCTCGACCAGGCCACGATGGGGCTCGCGCTGGTCGGCCAGTCGGCACCGACGTTCTTCATCGGGATCTTGTTGATCCTGATCGTCTCGCTGAACCTCGGCCTCCTGCCGACCTCGGGCCGCGAGGGGTGGCAGAGCCTGGTGCTGCCCGCGCTCACGCTCGGCGCCTTCGCGATGGCCTCGATCGCGCGGCTCACGCGCTCGGCGGTGCTCGAGGTGCTGCGCGCGGACTACATCCGGACCGCCCGCGCCAAGGGCGTCACCGAGGCGCTGGTCGTCGCCAAGCACACGCTGAAGAACGCCGCCGTGCCGATCGTCACGATCACCGGCCTGCAGTTCGGCACCCTGCTGGGCGGCGCCGTCGTGACCGAGACCGTGTTCGCCTGGCCTGGCATCGGCCGGCTCGCGATCCAGTCGATCTACAACCGGGACTATCCCGTCGTGCAGTGCACGGTGTTCATCTCCGCCGTGCTGTTCATCGTGATCAACTTCGTCATCGACCTCATCTATGGCCTCCTCGATCCTCGCGTCCGCTCGGGCTGAGCCGGCGCCGCCGAGCCGCGCGCGGCGCACCCGCGGGCTGGCAATCGGCGGCGCCGTGTTCGTCGCGCTCTTGATCGTCGCCGCGCTAGCGGCACCGGTGATCGCGCCGGCCGACCCAATTAGACAGTCGCTGCGCGGGCGGCTCGCGGCGCCCACGCTGTCCGGCGCCGACGGCAGGGCGCATCTGCTCGGCACCGATCACCTCGGACGCGACGTCTTCTCGCGCGTGATCTACGGCGCGCGGGTCTCGTTGCTGGTCGGGTTCGCGGCGGTGATCGTGGGAGGGCTCGTCGGCGCCACGCTCGGTCTACTGGCCGGCTTTCGGGGCGGCTGGACCGACAGCATCATCATGACGCTCGCCGACGCGCAGCTCGCGTTCCCGTTCATCCTGCTCGCGATCGGGATCATCGCCGTGCTCGGGCCGAGCTTTCCCACCCTGATCGTCGTAATCGGGCTCTCCGGCTGGGTGACCTACGCGCGCGTGCTGCGCTCTCAGGTGCTGGTGCTGCGCTCGCGCGAGTTCGTCGACGCGATCCACGCCCTCGGCGGCTCGGTGGCGCGCGTCATCGCCCGGCACGTGCTGCCCAACGTGCTCTCGTCGCTGGTCGTCATCGCGACGCTCGAGCTGGCGCGCGCGATCGTGCTCGAGGCGACCCTGTCATTTCTCGGGCTCGGCGTGCAGCCGCCGACGCCGTCATGGGGCGGGATGGTTCACGAAGGGCGGGAGTACCTCGACTCGGCCTGGTGGATCTCGACGGCTCCGGGGATCGTGCTCATGCTCACCTCGATCGTGGTGAGCCGCACCGGAGACTGGCTCCGCGATCTCCTCGACCCGACTCTCCGCGGGGAGTAGCGGGTCGGGGAGCTAGCAGGCCGCGTCCGCGACCGGGATCCGCTCGAGGACGCAGAACGGGATGGTCACGCTCTCGGTGCACGCGAGGCAATAGAAGTCGAGCTCGAGCCCTGCGCGGTGCCCGTGGAGCGAGAGCCGCTGCTTGCACCGGGTGTGGTGAAGCCCGCCGTCCATCGCCATGTACACGGTCATGACTTCCGTTGCCGTCGCCACGTCCTTCACGGCCGAGCTCATCGCCGTTGCCCTCCTTGCACCTGGATATGAGCAATCCGCATTCCAGCAAGGCGGGGTCCTGGGTGGCTGCTAAAGCCGTGAGATATAAGGCTGACAATTGGGACGACGGAGCGGGGTGTTTAGGAACTGGACGGCGACTGGGAAGCCCCGGACCGGCCGATGCTCAGCCCCGCCAGCGCGAGAGCTTGTCGTTGAGGTGGTCCAGCGCCAGAACGATCGCGATCGACGCGGCCGAGACGAGCGCGGTGGCTGCGAAGAGCTCCGGTGCCTGAAAGCCGTTGGCGAACGAGCCCAGCACGTGGCCCATCCCACGCACCCCGGCGAACATCTCGACCACCAGGACCCCGAGCAGGCAGAAAACGATGCCGAGACGCATCCCCGCGAGCACCGAGGGAACGATCGCCGGCAGGAGCACTTTCCAGTAGAGCTGCCACGTCGTCGCGCCGAGCGACCGTGCCACGGTCACGAGCGTGCGGTCCACGTCGCGCACGGCGCCCATGACGAGGACCATGATCGGGAAAAAGCCGTGCAGCGTGCCGTAGAACACCGCCGGCGTCGTGCCGTAGCCGAGCAGGAGGACGATCCACGGGAGCACCAGGATCTTCGGGATGCCGTAGAGCGCGACCACGTAGGGCGACAGGACGTCGCGCAGGAGTCGGACCGAGCCGACCGCGATTCCGGCCGAGACGCCGAGCACCACCGAAAGGACGTACGCCAGGGCCGTCTTGCCGAGAGTGTCGGCGAGCCCGGCGAGGGCGTCGCCACCGATCCGGCGAAGGGCGGGGGCGACGGCGCTAGGCGCCGGGACGAAGAGCGGGTCGACCCAGCCCGACCGCGCGGCGAGCTCCCACACCGTGAGCCCGGCGACGACGGTCACGAGCTGGAGGATCCTGACCCTCATTCGGTCCACCGGCGCGCGCGGTGCTCGAGGAGGCTGGCCAGCACGTCGGAGCCCACCACCAGGGTCAAGGTGACCAGCACCAGGGCGACGTAGTCCCCCGTACGCAGAAGACCGTAGGCGTGGTTGATGAGGGCGCCCATGCCGGCCTTCGAGCCGAGGATCTCCCCGACGATGACGCCGATCACGCACAGGGCCAGCCCGGTCCGGAGCCCGCCGACCAGCGTGAACAGCATCGCGGGCAGCATGACCCGGCGAAAGACGGTGACCGTGCCCGCGCCATACGCGCGCGCGACGACGACGAGCTGCGGGTTCACCTGGCGGATGCCGGCGAGCACCGCCAGCGCGATCGGGAAGAAGCCCAGCAAGAAGCCAAAGGCGATCTTCGAGGCCGCATCGAGACCGAAGAACAGCATGAGGGAGGGATACCAGACGACGGCCGGCACCGCGTAGAGCGCCGCGAGCATCGGGCCCCACGCGCGTCCGACCAGCCGGTGCATGCCGAGCATGAAGCCGCAACCGAGCCCGGCCGCCACCGCTAGCGCGTACGCCGTGGCGATCTCGCGCACCGTCAGCACGAGGCTCGCCACCAAATCGGGATAGGACCGGAGCAACAGGAGATCGCGCAGGGCCGGGAGGACGGCCGAGGGCGGGATGCCGAGGAGTGGATTCATCCTCCGGCCCGCGACTTCCCAGGCGGCCAGGAAGAGCGCCAGGAGCACCAGCCGCAGGGCGACGACCTTCATCGTCGCAACGTCATCGCATCGCTCGCAGAGACTCCTCGCGAATCTCGGTCCAGAGCTTGGCGCGGAGCGCCACCATCTCCGACGACTCCATCGAGCGCGGGTATTCCATCGTCAGGTCGAGCGCGGCCTTGATCCGTCCGGGGCGCGCCGTCATGACCGCCACCCGGGTCGACAGGAAGAGCGCCTCGTGCAGGCTGTGCGTGACGAAGATCACGGTCTTGCGCGTCCGCCGCCAGATGTCGAGCAGCCACTCGCCCATCAGGACGCGCGTCTGCTCGTCGAGCGCGCCGAAGGGCTCGTCCATCAGGAGGATCTTCGCGTCGAGCGCGAGCGCGCGCCCGATCGCGACCCGCTGCTTCATCCCGCCCGAGAGCTCGCGCGGATACTTCTCGGCGAAGCCGGAGAGGCCGAGCGGGCCCAGGAGCTCGGTCGCCGTCCGGCGCCGCCGCTCGGCCGGCACGCCCTGGAGCTCGAGGCCGAACTCGACGTTCTGGAGCGCGGTCCGCCAGGGAAAGAGACCGGCTTCCTGGAACACGGTCGCGACGCGCCCGGGATCGGGCCCCGTCAGCGGCCGGCCGTCGACCACCAGGCGGCCCTGATCGGGCGTGACGAGGCCGCCGAGCATGCCGAGCAGGGTGGATTTGCCGCATCCGGAGGGGCCGATCAAGGTGCAGAACGCGCCCTCTTCGACCGAGAGCGAGACGTCCTGGAGTGCTTCCACCGGGCCCGAGCTGGTGAGGTAGCGCTTGGTGACGCCCTCGATGACGATCAGCTCGGGGCGCGCGCTCACGTGAGCTGGAGGATCTCCCGGGCGATGACGAGGCGCTGGATCTCTGAGGTGCCCTCGCCGATCTCGGTCAGCTTCGCGTCGCGGAAGATGCGCTCGACCGGGAACTCGGTGATGTAGCCGGCGCCGCCGTGGAGCTGCACCGCCTTCGACGCCGCCTTCATCGCGGTCTCCGACGCGAACAGCTTGGCCATCGCGGCCGCGTGCATCGCTGGACGGCCCGCGTCTCTCAAATGCGCCGCGCGCAGGGTGAGCAGGCGCGACACCTCGACCTCGGTCGCTACGTCCCCGATCATGCCCTGCAAGCCGTTGAACTCGGCGAGCGTGCGGCCGAAGGCGCTACGCTGCTTCATGTACTTGACGGCCTGGTCGAGCGCCGCCTGCGCGATCCCAACTCCCATGGCCGCCATCGCGATGCGTCCGCCCTCGAGGACCTGCATCGCCTGGACGAAGCCGGCGCCGCGCTCGCCGATCAGGTTCTCGGCCGGGACGCGGGCGTCCTCGAAGATCAGCTCCGCGGTGTCCGACGCGTGAAGGCCGAGCTTCCGGTACGGCTTGCCGCTCGCGAAGCCGGGCATCCCCTTCTCGAGGACGAAGGCGGAGATGCCACGGGACTTGCGATCCGGATCGCTCCGGGCCATGACCACCGCGGTGGAGGCGACCGACGCGTTGGTGATGAACGCCTTGGTCCCGTTCAGGACCCACTGGCCGTTCCTGAGCTCGGCCCGCGTGGCGAGCGCCGCGGCGTCGGAGCCCGAGCCGGGCTCCGTGAGGCCCCAGGCGCCCAGCACCTTGCCGCGCGTGAGATCCGGAAGATATCTCCGCTTCAGCTCGGGCGACGCGAAGCTCGCGATGTGATTGGCGCAGAGCGAGTTGTGCGCCCACATCGTGATGCCGACCGACGCATCGCCGCGGCACAGCTCCTCGACGATCAGCGCGTAGGATACGTAGTCGAGACCGGCGCCGCCGAACTCCTCGGGCACGACCACGCCGAGAAAACCGAGCGGGCCGAGCTTGGCCACGATCTCGTGGGGGAACTCGTGGCGCTCGTCGTACGGCGCGATCTTGTCGCCGAGCTCGGCTTCGGCGAACTGACGCGCGACGTCGCGGACCTGCTGCTGCTCGGGGGTCAGCTCGAGGTCGTGTGTCACGGTGACGTCATACCGCGGCGCGAATGTGCTCGCGGACGAAACGGACGATGTCCTGGGTCGATGTGCCGGGAGTGAAGAGCTCCTTGACGCCCATCGCCTTCAGCCCGGCGATGTCCTCGGGCGGAATGATCCCGCCCCCGAAGACGGCGATATCGTCCGCGCCCTGCTCGGCGAGGAGCTCGAGGACACGCTGGAAGAGGTAGTTGTGGGCGCCGGACAGCACGGACAACCCGATCGCGTCCGCGTCTTCCTGGACCGCGGTCGCCACGATCTGCTCGGGCGTCTGATGCAGGCCGGTGTAGATCACCTCGAAGCCGGCGTCGCGCAGCGCCCGCGCGACGATCTTCGCGCCGCGGTCGTGGCCATCGAGCCCCGGCTTGGCGACGACGACGCGGATCGACCGTTCGGTCATGACGTGCCTCCCCCGAGCGCGGCCCGGAGCTCGCCGCCCACCTTCGCGATGCGTTCCCGGTCGCCCGCGACGAGCTTCCAATCGAATCCCTTGCCGTCGTTGGTCCAGCGCGGGATGAGGTGCAGGTGGAAGTGCGGCACCGACTGGAACGCCGCCGGACCGTTGGCCTGCAGCACGTTCAGCCCATCCGGCTTGAGTGCCGCGCGCTGCGCCACCGCCACGCGCTTGGCGGTGACGATCGCGGCCTGCAGATCCGCGGGCTCGGCGTCGAAGATCGTCGTCGCGTGCGTCTTGGTGAGCACCAGGCAGTGTCCGGCGTTGAGCGGATTGATGTCCATGATGCAGAGGGTCCGCTCGTCCTCGTACACCTTCGTCGACGGGATCTGCCCGTCGCGGATCTTGCAGAAGACGCAGTCGCTCATCGGGCTTGCCTAGACCGCCACCGTCCAGCCGCGCGTGTCCGGCGCCGTGCCGTACTGGATGCCGACGATCGTGTCGTAGAGCTTCTGGGTCAGGGGTCCGATCCGCCCGCCGTTGATCACGATCCGCTCGCCCTTGTAGGCGAGCTCGCCGACGGGCGAGATGACGGCCGCGGTGCCGGTACCCCAGACCTCCTGGAGCTGGCCCTTGTGGGCGGCCGCGGCGACCTCGTCGATCGACACCGGGCGTTCGGAGACGCGCAGACCCCACTCGCGCATCAAGGTCAGCACCGAGTCCCGCGTGACGCCCGCCAGGATCGTGCCGCTGAGCGGCGGCGTGATGATCTCGTCGCCGATCTTCAGCATGATGTTCATCGTGCCGACCTCGTCGATGTACTTGCGCTCGCGGCCGTCGAGCCAGAGCACCTGGGTGAACCCCTCGTGCTTGGCCTCTTCGGCGGCGTAGAGGCTGGCCGCGTAGTTGACGCCGGTCTTGGCGCCGCCCACCCCGCCCTCGACCGCGCGCACGTACTTGTCGACCACGAGGATCTTCACCGGGTTCATGCCCTCGGGGTAATAGGCGCCGACCGGCGACAGAATCACGTAGTAGATGTAGGACTTCGCGGGCCGGACGCCGAGAAACGCCTCGTTGGCGATGATCGTCGGCCGCACGTAGAGCGAGGTGCCCACCGTCGACGGCACCCAGTCCTTCTCCATCCCGACCAGGGTCACCAGGGACTTCAGGGCGAGCTCGGGATCGAGCGGCGGGATGCACAGACGGCGCGAGGACTCGATCAAGCGTTCGACGTGCTTCTGCGGCCGGAAGAGACGGACCTTGCCGTCGTGCGAGCGAAACGCCTTGAGCCCGTCGAAGACGGCCTGGGCATAATGCAGTACCGCCGCCGCCGGATCCATCGGGAACGGCCCGTACGGCTCGATCCGCGGGTCGTACCAGCCCTTCTCTTCCTGGAAGTCCATCACGAACATGTGGTCGGTGAAGACGGTCCCGAACGAGAGCTCGCTGTCCTTGGGCTTCTGCTTCTTCACCGTCGCGCGCGTGATCCGGATCGGCTCACTCATCTCATCCCTCGTTTCGCGGCGTTGCCTGCCGGTGTCGTGGTTCGTATTCTCAGTAGTCGCCTAGAAGATGATCGGCTCACGGTAGAGCCCGAACACCTGGCGATAGACGTCCGAGATCTCGCCGAGGCTCACGTAGTCCTTCACGGAATCGATCAGCACCGGCATCACGTTGCGCTGCTCCCGGCACGCCTCGGCCAGCTGCTTGAGGCGGCGCTCGACCTTGGCGCCGTCACGCGAGGCCTTGAAGCGCCCGACGCGCTCGATCTGCTCGCGCTCGACGGCAGCGTCGATTTTTAGATAATTGATCGGCCGCTCCTCCGGCATCGCGTACTTGTTGACGCCCACGACGATCTTCTCGCGACGGTCCTCCATCAGCTGATAGCGATACGCGGCGTCCGCGATCTCGCGCTGCGGGTAGCCGGTGTCGATCGCGCGGACGATGCCGCCCATCGCGTCGATCTTCCGGATGTACTCGAGCGCGCCCGCCTCCATCTGGTCCGTCAGCGTCTCGAGATAGTACGAGCCGCCGAGCGGGTCGATCGTGAGCGCGACCCCGGACTCCTCGGCGATGATCTGCTGCGTCCGGAGCGCGACCGTCACCGCGTCCTCGGTCGGCAGCGCCCACGTCTCGTCGTAGGAGTTGGTGTGGAGCGACTGCGCGCCGCCGAGGACCGCCGCGAGGGCCTGGAGCGCGACCCGCGCGATGTTGTTCAGCGGCTGCTGGGCGGTCGCCGAGACGCCGGCGGTCTGGGTGTGCGTCCTGAGGCGCATCGACTCCGGCTTCTTGGCGCCGAACCGCTCCTTCATGAAGCGCGCCCAGAGCCGCCGCGCCGCTCGGAGCTTGGCGATCTCCTCGAAGAAATCGTTGTGGATGTCGAAAAAGAACGAGAGCCGCGGCGCGAAGATGTCGATGTCGAGCCCGCGCGCGCACGCCGCCTCCACGTAGCCGAGCCCGTCGGCCAGGGTGAATGCGAGCTCCTGCACCGCGGTCGCGCCCGCTTCGCGGATGTGGTAGCCCGAGATCGAGACCGGGTTGAAGCGCGGCACGTGCTTCGCCGTGAACTCGATCATGTCCACGACGATGCGGACGGCCGGGTCGGGCGGGCAGATCCATTCCTTCTGGGCGATGAACTCTTTCAGCATGTCGTTCTGCATGGTGCCGCCCACGCGGCTCCACGACACGCCCTGCTTCTCGGCGATCGCCAGGTACATCGCGAGCGCGACCGACGCCGTGCAGTTGATCGTCATCGACGTCGTGACATCGCCGAGCGGGATGTCGGCGAACAGCCGCTCGAAATCGTCCAGGGTCGAGATCGACACGCCTTCTTTGCCGACCTCGCCGCGCGAGCGAGGATGATCGGCGTCGTAACCCATCAGCGCGGGCATGTCGAACGCGGTCGAGAGACCGGTCTGCCCCTGCTCGAGCAGATACTTGAAGCGGAGGTTGGTGTCCTCCGGCCGTCCGAAGCCGGCGAACATCCGCATCGTCCAGAGCCGGCCCCGATACATCGTCGGATAGACGCCGCGGGTGAACGGATACTCGCCGGGCCGTCCGAGCTTCTCGTCGGCCGACCACTCGCGCAAGCTCTCCGGCGTGTACAGCGGCTCGATCGGGAGCCCCGATAAGGTTTCGAACCGCACCGGGCGCTCCGGCCCGCGCTCAGGCTCCGCCATGGTCACCTCGTAGCAGGTGGCGCGCGACCACCAGCTTCTGGATTTGCGACGTTCCCTCGTAGAGCTGCGTGATCTTCGCGTCGCGGAAGGCACGCTCGACCTCGTACTCCTTGATGAAGCCGTAGCCGCCGTGGACCTGGATCGCGTCGGTCGTGACCTTCATCGCGGTCTCGGAGGCGAACAGCTTGGCCATCGCGGCCGCGGTGCGGTACGGCTGGCCCGCGTCCTTGAGCGCCGCCGCCTTGCGAGTCAGCAGCCGAGCGCCGTCGATGGCCACCGCCATATCGGCCAGCATCCACTGGACCATCTGGTGCTCGCCGATGATCACACCGAACGCCTTGCGCTCGCGCGCGTAGGCCACCGAACGCTCGTACGCGCCGGTCGCGATCCCGATCGCTTGGGCGGCGATCCCGATCCGGCCGCCGTCGATCGCCGACATCGCGATCTTGAATCCCTGCCCTTCCTCGCCCACCCGGTTGGCCGCCGGAACTCTGCAATCATCGAAAAGGAGCTCGGCGGTGTCGGAGGCGCGGATCCCGAGCTTGTCCTCGGTCTTGCCCACCGTGAACCCGGGTGTGCCCTTCTGCACGACGAAGGCGGTGATGCCGCGATGCCCCTTGGCGCGATCGGTCTGGCAGAAGACGAGCGCGAACGAGGCCTCGCGTCCGGTCGTGATGAAGCGCTTGCGTCCGTTGAGCACGTAATGCTCGCCGTCGCGCGCGGCGAGCGTCGCCTGGTTCGTCGCGTCCGAGCCCGCCTGTGGCTCGGTGAGCGCGAAGCAGCCGTGGGCGTGGCCCGAGGCGACCGGCGTCAGGAACCGCTCGCGCTGGGCGTCGGTGCCGAAGCGTGCGATCGGATCGCCGTAGAGCGAGTTGTTGACGGACATGACCACCGCGTGGCTCGCGCACACCCGCGCGATCTCCTCGAGCGCGACGACGTAGGCCACGGCGCCGGCGCCGCTCCCGCCCCATCGCTCGGGAATCACCATGCCCATGAGTCCGAGCTCACCCATCCGCTTGATCGTCTCGTGCGGGAAGCGCGAGTCGCGGTCGATCTCGGCGGCGATGGGCTTGATCTGGGTTTCGGCGAACTCCCGCGCCGTCGCCTGGATCAGCTGCTGCTCGGACGTCAGATCGAACGTCACGTCTGTCTATTTCTCCAGGAGCTTCTTGAACTCTTTCGTGAGCTCGGGCACGACCTCGAAGAGATCGGCCACGATCCCGAAGTCGGCGATCTTGAAGATCGGCGCCTCCGGGTCCTTGTTCACCGCCACGATGACCTTCGACGTTCGCATGCCGGCCAGATGCTGGATGGCGCCCGAGACGCCGAAGCCGAGATAGAGCTTCGGCGAGATCGTCCGGCCGGTCTGGCCGATCTGGAAGCGGTGCGGCCGCCAGCCCGCGTCGACGGCCGCGCGCGAGGCGCCGACCGCGGCGCCGATGACCCGGCCGAGCTCTTCGAGGATCACATAGTTCTCCGGGCCCTTCATCCCGCGGCCGCCGGAGATGACGGTCTCCGCCTCGGTCAGCTCGGGGAGCCCGGTGGAGACTTCCTCACGGCGCTCGACGAACTTCATCTGAGCGCCCGGCGCGGACACGGTCGGCCGCTCGAGCGACGCGGTCTTGCCGGGCTGGGAGTCGGCGGGACGGAACACGTTGGGGCGCAGGGTCGCGATCCACGGCGACTTCGCCCACGTGACCTTCGACAGAAGCTTGCCCGCGTAGACCGGCCGGGTCGCGACGAGCTTGTCGCCCTCCATCGCGAACCGGACCGAGTCGGCCGAGAGGCCGACGCCGAGCCGCGCGGCCAGCCGCGCCACGAACTCGCGCTGACGGCTGGTGACCGGCGCGAAGATCGCCGCCGGCGACTCCTTCGCCGCGAGGTCGGCGGCGGCGGCGGTCCAGACTTCGCTCCGGTACGGCGCGAACACGGCGTTCTCGAGCAGCAACACACGGCTCGCGCCCCATTCGCCAAGCTGCTTCAGGCCGCCCTCACTCGCTTTGTCGGTGAGCCACACCGCCTCGACCCGACCGGGCGCGAGCCGCGCGGCCTCGCCGATCACCTCGGCCATGACCTTCTTGGGCGAGCCGTTTCGATCGTCTTCGACGATGCACCAGAACGCGTTGGGCATTCTCGACTCTCCCTAGATCGCTTTCGCGTCTTCGCGCAGGGCGCGGACGAGCTCTTTCACGGCCGTGGGCACGTCGCCCTGGATGATGCGCCCCGGTGGACGCGGCGGCAGCGCCTCGAGCCCGACGATCGAGAGCTGCGCGGGCTCGGACGAAATCCCGAGATCGGCCGCCTTCACGTCCTTGATCTCCTTCTTCTTGGCGCCCATGATGCCCTTCAACGTCGGATACCGCGGCTCGTTGAGCCCCTTCTGCGCGGCGAGAACGGCGGGCAACGGGAGATCGAAGACCTCGAGACCGCCCTCGACCTGGCGGGCCGCGCGAACGGCCTTGCCGTCGGCGTCGATCGCCTCCTCCATGATCCAGTAGGCGCACGGCCAACCCAGGATCTCGGCGAGCTGCGCCGTCACGGCCCCCATGTCGTCGTCGATCGCCTGGCGACCGCACAGCACGAGCTGCGGGGCTTCCTGCTTGATCACCGCGGCGAGCGCCTTCGCGGTGGCCAGGGTGTCGGCGGCCGACCACGCGCCATCGTTCAGGTGGATCGCACGGTCGCATCCCATCGCCAGGCAGGAGCGGAGCGCTTCCTTCACCCGATCGGGGCCGAGCGAGACCGCCACCACCTCGCCCTGGCCGCGCTTTTCCTTGATCCGCAGCGCCTCCTCGACCGCGAACTCGTCGTAGGGCGAGACGATCCACGTGATGCCCGCGGTGTCGATGGTCTTTCCGTCCGCGGCGATCTTCACCTGGGTCGCCGTGTCGGGCACCTGCTTGATGGTGACGAGGATCTTCATGACGTCGCTCCTTCGTAATGGAGTTCGCGGGTGATCCGGAAGCGGTCGCCCGGGATGAAGGCTCGATCGAAGACGACCGGCGCGCCGCCGGCGTCGTACGAGACGCGCTCGGACTCGAACGCCGGCACGCCGGCGCGGCAGCCGAGATCCCGCGCCTCCCGTCGGCCCAGACGCACCGCGGAGACGGTTTCGCTGGCGCGCGTGACGACGACGCCCAGCTTGAACTCGAGGACCTGATGCAAGGGCGTCAGCGCGAGATCGGCCCTGATCACCTCGTCGCCGAGCGGAGACGGAAGAAACGAGCGCTGGAGGCTCATCGGATGCTCATCGACCAGCCGCAACCGGTCGAGCACGAGCACGCGCGGCCGACCGGCCAGCCGCAGCGCCTCGGCGACGCGTCGATCAGCCGCCGCGAACCGCGTCCCCAGCAGACGCGTCGCGACGTGCTCGCCCTTGGCCGAGAGATCGCCGGCGAAGCGTCGAAGCTGGAGGATGTCGTAGTCGACCGACGGCGCGGCGACGAACGTGCCGAGCCCGTGGCGGCGGGTGATGAGGTGCTCGCGCTCGAGCAGCTCGAGCGCCTGGCGGAGCGTCATGAGGGTCACGCCGAAGCTCTTCGCGAGCTGGCGCTGGTTGTCGAGTCGCGCGCCTGAGGCAAGCTCGCCGACTCGGATTTGTTCGCGCAGCGCCTCGGCGATGCGGTGGTAGCGGGGCACTCGACTGTGAAACGCCGTCTTGACGCCGTTCATAGAACCTCAGTGTTCTAGAACTCCGGGCCCTCGAACACGGTCGCGATAGCGCCGGGCACGAGAGAGAAACGACAACACCGAAAGGCACTTCCGGTCGGGCGCGACCGCGACGAGCCCTATCGTACCATCTTTCTCAGGGACCCGTCGCCAGCTCGCGGGTGAGACGCACGAGCCGCTCGAGCTTGTCCCGAGCCGCACCGATGTCGATCGAGCGAGCCGCCAGCTCGACGCCTTCCTTCAGGTCGCGCGCCTTGGCGCCGACGACCAACGCCGCGGCGGCGTTCATCAGGACGATGTCGCGCTTGGCGCCGGGCTCTCCGCGGAGGATCGCGCGGATGATCTCGGCGTTCTGCTCGCGGTCGCCGCCGAGCAGGTCGCGGATCGAGGCGCGCGAGAGCCCGAAGTCCTCGGGCCGGACGGTGAACGTCCGCACGACGCCTTCGCGTACCTCGGAGACCCGGCTCTCGCCGGTGTTCGAGATCTCGTCGAGACCGTCGGCGCCGTGGACCACGAACGCGCGAAACGTGCCGAGCTCGGCCAACACCCGCGCGAGCGGCTCGGTGAGCGTCGCCGCGGCGACCCCGATGACCTGGGCGTTCGCGCCGGCGGGGTTGGTCAGGGGACCCAGGAGATTGAAGACGGTCCGGATCCCGACCTCGCGCCGCGCGGTCATCACGTGCTTCATCGCCGCGTGGAGGAGCGGCGCGTAGAGAAAGCCGATGCCGACCTCGGCCACGCATCGCCCGACCTGCTCGGGCGTCAGCTGGAGGTTGACCCCGAGCGTCTCGACGACGTCGGCCGAGCCGCACAGCGAGGCGCCGCTCAGTCCCGACATCGAGCGGTTGCCGTGCTTGGCCACCCTGAGCCCGGCGCCCGCGACCACGAACGCGGTCGCGGTCGAGACATTGAAGGTTCCCGAGGCGTCGCCGCCCGTGCCGCACGTGTCGACGAGCATCTCGCGGTCGGTGCCGCTGAGCGCCGCTGTCTCCTCGGCACGCGCGTGGACCCGCGCGACCTTCGACCGCATCACCTGCGCGAAGCCGATCAGCTCCTCGACCGTCTCGCCTTTCATCCGGAGCGCCGTCAGGAAGGCGGCGATCTGCGCGTCGGTGGCCGTACCCGACATGATCGCCTCCATCGCGCCGGCGGCCTCGATGCGCGTGAGGTCGCGCCGGTCGACGAGCACTCTCGTCGCCTCGGTGATGATCGGGCTCGTCATGCCGGGCCCCTCCTCGACTCGATAGGCGCGCCTCGGCCGGCGGAGCCCAGCCCCGCGACGGCCTGCGGCGCGCACTCCCCCCGCCGGGCCCACAGAGTATCGCACCTCAGTCTCGGACCGGCGTAGGCGAGGACTCAGAGACCCAGGTAGGCCTGCTTCACGTGGGGGCTCGCGAGCAGGCTCGCCCGCGTGCCCTCGAGCACCAGACGCCCGTTCTCGAGGACGTAGCCCCGATGCGAGAGCTGGAGCGCGCGCGGCACGTTCTGCTCGACGAGCATGATCGTCGTGCCGGCGTCGTTGACGCGCTGGAGCGTCTCGAAGATGAGCTTCACCATCACCGGCGCGAGGCCGAGGCTCGGCTCGTCCAGCAGGAGCAGCCGCGGCCGCGCCATGAGCCCGCGCCCGATCGCGCACATCTGCTGCTCGCCGCCCGACAGGGTGCCGGCCAGCTGGCGCTCGCGCTCGCGCAGGCGCGGGAAGAGCGCGAAGACCATTTCGAGCGCGTCGGCGCGACGCGAGCGATCCGCCGCGCGGCCGCCGAGCTCGAGGTTGTCGCGCACGGTCATCGTCGGAAAGAGCTGACGGCCCTCCGGCACGTGCGCAATGCCGCGCGCGACGATCTGCGCCGACCCGAGACCATCGAGCCGCTCGCCGCCGAGCTCGATGCGCCCGGCGCGCACCGGCAGGAGCCCGCTGATCGCCCGCAAGGTCGTCGTCTTGCCGGCACCGTTGCCGCCGATCAACGCGACCGCCTCACCCTGCCGCACCTCGAGCGAGACCTCGGAGATCGCGGTCAGGTCACCGTAGCCGGCCTCGACCCCGTCAAGCCTGAGCAGCGCGGACATACTCTTCGCCCAGATACGCCTCGACCACCTTCGGATGGTTCCCGATCTCGGCCGGCGTCCCCTCCGCGATCCGCTCGCCGAAGCTCAGCACGACGATCCGGTGAGAGAGCGCCATCACCGCGCGCATGTTGTGCTCGATCAACAAGATCGAGACGCCGGATTCGTGGATCCCGCGGATCAGCTGGATGATCGTCTCGATCTCCGTCGGGTTCAGGCCGGCCATCACCTCGTCGAGGAGGAGCAGCGACGGTTCGGTCGCCAGCGCCCGCGCCAGCTCGAGGCGCTTGCGCTCGGCCAGCGTGAGCGCCGCCGCCGCCACACGCTCGCGGGCGGCGAGCCCGACGCGCGCCACCACGTCGCGGGCCTGCGCGAGCGCCTCGGGCGCCCGCGGGTGCCGAGCGAGCGCGCCGACCCGCACATTTTCGAGGACGGTCATGTGCGGGAAGGGTCGGACGATCTGAAACGTCCGCGCCAGGCCGAGCCGACAGATCGCGTGCGGCGCAAGCCCGACGATCGAGCGCCCGTTGAAGCGGACGTCGCCGGCGTCCGCGGTGAGGAAGCCCGAGAGGAGATTGAAGACGGTCGTCTTCCCGGCGCCGTTGGGACCGATGAGCCCGAGCATCTCGCCCGGGGCCACCGCCAGATCGAGCCCGGCGACGGCGCGCAGGCCGCCGAAGCGCTTGGACAGCCCGCGCGCCACCAGGAGACTCATCGTTCGGCGCTCGTCGGCCGCGCCAGCGCGCGCTTCAGGCGCGGGTACGCGCCCTCGGGGAGGAACAAGACGACGCCGATCAAGAGCACGCCGTAGGCGATCAGGTGAGCGCCGTGCAGCCCTCCCTGCCCGAGATAGAGCCGGGAGATCTCGGCGAGCGGCGTCAGGATGAAGGAGCCGAGGATCGGTCCCAGAAGCGTGCCGGCGCCGCCCACGATCGGCCGGATGATGATCTCGACCGACAGCGGGATGCCGAAGAGCGTGTTGGGCTGGAGCGAGAAGAGGTAGAACGCGTAGAAGGTGCCGCCGAGCCCGGTGAGAAACGACGACACGACCATCGCCAGCATCTTGTACTTGAAGGCATTCACGCCGAGCGCCTCGGCCGCGGCTTCGTCCTCGCGGATCGCCGCCAGATAGACGCCGAAGCGCCGCCGCTCGATCGCCCAGGCGGTCATGGTCGCCACGAGCATGAGCGCCAGCGCGATGTAGTAATAGGCGCGGCCGTCCTGGAACTGGAACTGTCGCGGGTTGCCCGTGAACGTGATGTAGAGCCCGAGCGGGCCGCCGAGCGCGTCGATGTTCGAGACCGCGATGCGGCAGATCTCCGCGAACGCGACGGTGAGCAGCACGAAGTAGAAGCCGCGCAGGCCGAAACGGAAGCCGAGATAGCCGATGATCGCGCCGAGCAGCGCCGCGAGCGCGCCCCCGACGAGCATGCCGATCCACGGCGTCAGCTGAAGCTCGATCGACAGCATCGCCGCCGTGTATCCGCCGACCCCGACGAAGGCGGCATGGCCGGCCGAGAGCTGGCCCGCGTAGCCGCCGACGATGTTCCAGGCCTGGCCGAGGAATCCGTAGAAGAAGATCAAGATGAACAGGGTCAGCGCGTACGAGCTCAGGACCGCCGGCAGCGCGATCAGCGCGACCAGCGCGCCGGCGAGCGCCCACTTCATGACGCGCGGCGACCGAAGAGCCCGGCCGGGCGGAACAGCAGGATCACGATCAGGAGCGAGAAGCTGAACAACTCCTTGAGCGACGGCTTGAGGAACACGGCGCCGAGCGACTCGGCCAGCGACACCAGGAGCCCGCCGACGAACGCGCCGAGGAGACTCCCCATGCCGCCGATGATCACGATGTTGAACGAAGCCACCGACAGGGACAGCCCGGTCGGCGGCTGAAACGGGAGAATCGGCGAGACCAGCGCGCCGGCGGCGCCCACGCACGCGGCGCCCACGCCGAACGCCACGGCGTACACGCGCCGCACGTCGGTGCCGATCACGAGCGCCCCGTAGGTATTGTCGGCCGCCGCCCGGATGGTGCGGCCCAGATCGGTCTTGAAGAGAAACACCCAGAGCGCGAGTGTGAGGGCGACCGCGACCACGAACGTCACGAGGCGGGCCACGTCCACGAAGACGGGGCCGAGCCACACCGCGGCCGCCGCCAGCGGCGAGCGCACCCGCGTCGGCTCGGGGCCGAACGCGACCAGCGCCACGTTCTCGAGCACGAGGGCGACGCCGAGCATCAGGAGGATCTGCATCTCGTGCGGCGCCGAGATGATCCGATCGACCAGTCCGCGCTGCACCAGGACGCCGAGCGCGAACAGCGCGGCCGCGCACACGACGAAGCTCACATACGGATCGACTCCCGCCCGCGTCGCCAGCATGTACGCCAGGTACATGCCCCACACCATCATGTCGCCATGCGCGAAGTTCACCACGCGCATCACGCCGAAGATGAGCGTGAGCCCCACCGCCATGAGGCTATAGACACCTCCAAAGAGCAACCCGCTAAGCACCCCCTGCAGAACGAGCGTCACATCCACGGGAGCAACCGTCAGCTCGACCCAGGGCGGTGGCGGACGTGTGCGGGAGGGGTCGAGCGGACCCGTTCCCTCCAACGATGCGGCGGACGTCGCGCGCCGGGATGGAGCCCAGCCGCCGCGGGGCAGCGCACGCGTGCCGCGTGGTCCGTCCGACCCCTCCCGCACACGTCCGCCGCCGCCCTGGGTCGTCCTAAGACCGCGGCCGTGGGAAGACGAACTTCTGCAAAGCGGCTTCTTTGGGCCAGACGGCGACGGGCTTCTGGCCGAGGATCTGGATCATGGTCGGGATCGCGTTGGCGTTGTCGCCGACCTCGTTGAAGACCACCGGGCCGCCATACTGCATGAGCCCGCCGGAGTAGTTCGTCTTCCTCATCGCGTCGACGATCGCGTCGGGATCGTCCAGGGTCGTCGCGCGCTCGAGGATGTCGGCGATGAGGAACGCGGCGTCGTACGAGTAGCCCGAGTTCGTGTCGAAGGTCTTGCCGCCCGAGCGCTTGCGGAACTCCTCGGCGACGGCGGTGGTCTTCGGGTTCTTGAAGTTCGCCCACGGCACGCTCGTCAGCACGTACTCGAGGTCTTCCTTGAGCTGGGCGAGCTGACCGGCCTCGTAGATCCCGGGGCTGCCGGGCCCGACGATGCCCATCATCTCGACCCGCTGCTTGCGGATCTCGGGGAACAGCAGGAGCGCCGAGGCGGGGCGCGTGATGGGCGCGATGATGTCCGGCTTTGCCGCCTTGGCCTTCGAGACCTCCGTCGAGAGGTCCGTCGGCGGCTCGGGCCACGGAATGACCTCGACGATGTCCCACGACGGGTTGGCGGCCTTGTGCGCCGCCTGGAAGCCGCGTGCCTGATTCTGGCCGAAGAGATCGTTGCAGTACATCAGGACGACCCGCTTCGGCGACACGTTGGCCTCCTTGAAGATGTCGGTGAAGTACTGGACGGCCCTCCGGCCGAAGCTCGAGCCGGTGGGGAAGTTGCGGTAGACGTACTGGACCTTCTGCTGGCCGTCCTTGACCGACCTCGCGACGTTCGCCGTGATCGGATCGGCGGCGGCGATGTCGATGAGGAACGGCACGCGCCGCTGCTGGGCCACCGACACCATCGCGTTGGTGCTGCCCGAGTCGAAGGAGCCCAGCAGCATCTGGGCGCCCTGGCTCACGACGCGCTCGGCCTCGACGCGGCCGTTCTCGGGCTTGGTCTGGGTGTCGCCGACGATCAGCTCGAGCTTGATCCCGTTCTTGCCCTTGATCCCGCCGGCCGCGTTGATCGCGTCGACGGCCATCTGCGCGCCGAGGCGGCAGGCCTGTCCCGGCTCGGCGAGGGCGCCGGTCATCGGATGGATCGCGCCGATCTTGAACGTCTTGGACTGCGCGCGCAGCGGAAGCGGAAACCCGAGGGCCGCGGCGCCGCCGGCGGTGGTCGTGAGGAACGTACGACGGGTCAGTCGACGCTTCATGCGAAGCCTCCCTTGTTCACCGCGCGCACTGCCTTATCCACCCAGGAGCTCTTTGGCGATGATCATCCGCTGGATCTGGTTCGTGCCCTCGTAGATCTGCATGATCTTCGCGTCGCGCATGTACCGCTCCACCGGGAACTCCCGCGTATAGCCGTACCCGCCGAAGATCTGCACCGCGTCGGTGGCGACCTTCATCGCGGCGTCGCCCGCCCAGCACTTGGCCATCGACGCTTCGTACGTGTTGCCCCGGATGCCGGCGTCGACCTGGCGCGCGGCGTGGTGAACCATCAGGCGCGCGGCGTGCACCTGCATGGCCATGTCCGCGAGCATGAACTGGATGCCCTGGAACGCGGCGATCGGCTGGCCGAACTGCTGCCGCTCCTTGGCGTACCCGGTGGCCGCGTCGAGCGCCGCCTGGCCGATGCCGACGGCCATCGCGCCCGTCATCGGCCGCGTCATGTCGAGCGTGCGCATCGCGATCTTGAATCCCTCGCCCTCCTCGCCGAGCCGCTGCTCGACCGGTACGGCGCAGTCCGTGAAGTGGAGCGCCACGGTGGGCGAGCAGCGGATGCCCATCTTCTTCTCTTTCTTGCCGACCGAGAACCCTGGCATGCCCTTCTCGATGAGGAATGCGGTGATGCCCTTGGCGCGCTGGCCGGGATCGACCGTCGTGAAGACCGTGATCACGTCGGCGTGATCGCCGTGGGAGCACCATTGCTTCGACCCGTTCAGGACGTAGTGATCCCCCTTGCGCACCGCCGTGGTCCGGAGGCTCGCGGCGTCGGAGCCCGAGCCGGGCTCCGAGAGGGAATAGGCGGCCATGAACTGGCCGGCGGCGAGTCGCGGCAGATATTTCTTCTTCTGCTCCGCGGTGCCGGCCAGGAGGATCGGGATGCCGCCGAGCGGATGCGCGCCGAAGTTCGTCGTCGTCCCGGCGCATGCCCACCCGAGCTCCTCGGCCACCAGCGAGAGCGCGAGACAGCCCATGTCCGTGCCGCCGTACTCCTCGGGCACCCAGATGCCGAAGAGACCGGAGTCGACGAGCGCCCGCATCGACTCGGTCGGATAGCTCTCCGATTCGTCGTACTGCGCGGCGTTCGGCGCGATTCGGTCCCGCGCGACCTTGCGGGCGAGGTCACGGATCATCCGCTGCTCTTCGGTGAGATAGAACACGTCGTTCATGGCGCGTCTCCCTCAGACGATCTGTCGCCGCTGGAGCTGGGCAAGCTGCTCGGGCCCGAGGCCGAGGGCTTCGCCGTAGATCTTCTCATTGTGCTCGCCGAGTCTGGGCGGAAAGCTGAGCGCCGGCGGCTCACCCACCGGCGGGGCCGGCAGCGAGATCCGGAGCCCGGAACGCGGGTCCGTGACCTCGACCAGCCGGTCGGCGACGAGGCGCTCGCTCATCACGTCGGCCAGGGTGTTCACCTTGGAAACCGGCACGCCGGCGCGCCGGAGCGAGTCGAGCGCCTCGCCGCTGGTGAGCTCCGCGAAGCACCGGGCCAGCTCGCGGTCGAGTCGCTCGACCTCCGCGATGCGCCCGGCGTTGGCGGCGTACTCGGGCCGGGCCAGCGCGCCGAAGCGGGGCAAGGCGGTGAGCGCCGCCCACTGCTGATCGTTGCCGATCGCCAGGTACACGTGGCCGTCGCGCGTGCGATGCACGGCCACCGGGGCGAAGAACTGATGCCGGTTGCCCTTGCGCGTCACCCGCTCGCCGAGGCTCGAGAGCACGACGGGCGCGACCATCCACGACACCGCGCTGCGCAGCATCGACACGTCGATGCGGGTGCCTTCGCCGGTCGTGGCGCGGCGGTAGAGCGCCTTCATCACCTCGCTGTAGCCGTGCTCGGCGGCGCCGAGATCGACCATCGGCAGGCCAAAGACCAGCGGCGAGCCGTTCGCCTCGCCGGTCAGCTCCATGAAGCCGCTGCGCGCCTGGAGCACCGGATCGTACGCCGCCTCGTCGTGCTCGGGGCCGAAGCCGGTGATTCCGAGCCAGATGAGGTCGGGCTTCACGGCGGAGAGCGCCGGCGGCTCGATCCCGAGACGCGCGTAGCTCCGCGGTCGCTGGTTGCAGGCGAACACATCGACTCGGAGCTTCACGATCAGCTCGCGCAAGAGCGCCTGGCCCTCGGGATGGCCGAGGTTCAACGTGATGGCCTCCTTGCCGCAGTTGTTCGGAAGGAAGTAGCTGCGCATCGCGGGCTCGGCGAGGACGTCCTTGCCGACGAACCGGTTGGGATCGGGCTGCTCGGCGTTCTCGATCCGGATGACGCGGGCGCCGTCGCAGGCGAGCCGGTAGGTCAGGAACGGCAGGGTCGTGGCCTGCTCGAGACTAAGCACGGTCACGCTGGCCAGGAGCGTCACTGCCGCGGCCGGCGATCGACGACGCGCACCGCCTTGCCCTGCGCCCGCTCGATCGCGCCGGGGGCGCAGAGACGAACCTCCGGACTCAGCGCGAGCGCGTCGTGGAGCTCACGCCGGATCCGCGCCGCGACCGCCGGATCGCATCCCGGCTCGGTCTCGACGTGGATCGTCATCCGCTCGCCGCCCCCGTCTATGTCGATCACCACCTGGTACTCGTGGCTCACGCCGGCGTGTCGCAGCAGGGTCGTCTCGATCTGGCGCGGATAGAAGTTGATCCCCTTGTAGATGACCATGTCGTCGACCCGCCCGCGGAGGCGGTCGAGCCTGAGCGAGGTACGCCCGCAGTCGCAGCGACCGCGCGCCACCACGCGCGTGAGGTCGTGCGTGCGATAGCGGATCAGCGGCAGGCCCTCGCGCGTCAAGGTCGAGATCACGAGCTCACCCTCGGTGCCGTCGGGCACGACCGCGCCCGTCGCCGGGTCGACGATCTCGGGGTGATAGTGGTCCTCCCAGACGTGAACGCCGGCGCGGGCGGCGCAGTCGATGCCGAGCCCGGGGCCGCCGCTCTCGGTCATGCCGATGATGTCGAAGGTGCGGATGTCGAGCTCGCGCTCGATGCGCGCCCGCAGCTCGTCGGACCACATCTCGGAGCCGAGGATGCCCACGCGGAGCGAGAGCGAGCCGAGGTCGAAACGTTCCTCACGCGCCGCCTCGATCAAGCGCAAGGGGTAGGTCGCGATCGCGGCGACGACGGTCGCCTTCAGATCGCGCATGAGCCGGAGCTGCAGGCCGGTGCGGCCGGCGCCCGTCGGGATCACCATCGCGCCGAGCCGCTCGGCGCCGTAGTGAAAGCCGAACCCGCCGGTGAAGAGCCCGAACGAGGGCGTGATCTGGATGACGTCGGTCGGGCCCACCCCGGCGGCGACGTAGCATCGCGCCATGACCTCGCCCCACTGCGCGACGTCGGAGGCGGTGTAGGGATTCAGAATGGGGTTGCCGGTCGTCCCGCTCGACATCTGAATCCGCCGGTAGCCCGCCGGGCGCGCGCACGCGAGCCCGTACGGATACGCGTCGCGCAGCTCCTCCTTCGTGAGGAAGGGCAGCCTCCGCCAGTCTTCGACCCGCGCGATGTCCTCCGGCCGGACGCCGGGAAGGCGCCGCGCCCACACGGGCTCGGCCAGCACGCGCGCGAGTGTCGCGCGCATCCGCTCGACGACCAGGCGCTCGAGCGGCGCGCGGTCGATGGATTCGAGTTCGGGCTGCCACATGACACTCGCCTTCACGGCCATCGAGTCTAGCGCGCGTCAGTCCGCGACGTCGCTGCGAACACGGTCGAGCCCGAGGTAGGCGGTGCGCACGCGCGGGTCCGCCGAGAGCTCCGTGCTCGTGCCCGACGTGACCAGGCGCCCGGTCTCGAGCACATAACCGCGCGAGGCGAGCGCCAGTGCGCGGCGCGCGTTCTGCTCGACCAGCAGGACCGCGACGCCGTCCTCGTTGATCCGCCGGATCACCCGGAAGATCTCGCGCGCGAGCATCGGCGCCAGGCCGAGCGACGGCTCGTCGAGCAAGAGCAGCCGCGGCCGGGTCATCAGCGCCCGGCCGATGGCGAGCATCTGCTGTTCGCCGCCCGAGAGCGTTCCGGCCGTCTGCGCCTGGCGCTCCCGGAGCACCGGAAACAGCCTGCAGACCGACTCCAGGCGCTCGTCGATCCGGGACCGCTCCACGGTGTGGCCGCCGACGAGCAGATTTTCGCGGACCGTGAACTCCGGGAAGATCTCGCGCCCTTCCGGAACGTGGCTGACACCGGCGGCAACGGTGGCGTCGGCCGAGACGTGCGTGATGTCGCGGCCCTCGTACAGAATGCGTCCCCGCGTCGGCCGGACGAGGCCGGATACCGCGCGGAGCGTCGTCGACTTCCCGGCGCCGTTGGCCCCGAGCAAGGTGACGATCTCGCCAGGCCCGACGCTCAGGCTCACGCCCTCGAGCGCGCGACGCTTGCCGTAGGCGACGGCGACGTCGTCGAGCTCGAGCACGGGTGTCACGCGTCCTCCTCGCTGCCCAGATACGCCTCGACGACCGCGGCGTCGGCCACGATCTCGCGGGGCTCGCCCTCCGCGATCTTGCGGCCGTGGTCGAGGACGGCCACCCGGTCCGAGATCCCCATGACGAGCTCCATGTCGTGCTCGACCACGACGATCGTCAACCCGCTCTCGTCCCGCAGCCGGCGGATCACCGCCATCAACGTCTGCGTCTCCGTCGGATTGAGCCCGCCGGCCGGCTCGTCGAGCAAGAGGAGCCGCGGCTCGGAGGCGAGCGCTCGGGCGATCTCGAGCCGCTTCTGGGCGCCGAGCGGGAGGCTGCCCGCCTCGGTCGCGGCGGCGCCGTCGAGGCCGAACCGCGCCAGCAGCGCCTGGGCGGACTCCCGGGCCCGTGCTTCCTCGCGACGGACCGCCGGCAATCCGAGGGCCCCCCGAATCACCCCCGCGTGGAGATGGGCGTGCCGCCCGATCAGGACGTTGTCGAGCGCGGTGAGCTGACGGAACACCTCGGTATTCTGGAACGTACGCGCGACACCGCGCCGGGCGATCTCGTGCGGCGCCAGCGCGAGCAAGTCTTCACCGTCGAGCGTGACCCGGCCCGCCAGCGGACGGTAGAGTCCGGTGATCAGGTTGAAGACGGTCGACTTGCCGGCGCCGTTGGGACCGATCAGCGCGAAGATCTCTCGATCGCGGACCTCGATCCCGAGCTCGGTCAGGGCGGCGAGGCCGCCGAAGCTGATCGAGAGATCTTCGACGCGGAGCACCGCCCTACTCGGACTTGAGCCAGTCCGTCAGCTGCTTGAAGCGTCCCTTCTCGACGCGCACCCAGAACCCCTGCTTCTGGGTCTCGTGGTCCGGCCCGATCGTGATCGGCGGCAAGATCCCGCTCTCGAATCCCTTGACGGACTCGAGCGATGTCATCAACGTTTCGCGCGTCAGATTCCGCCCGGCGCGCTTGGCGCCCTCCGCGAAGAGCATCCCCGCGAAGTAGCCGGCGAGCGAGTACCGATTCGGCTCGTTCTTCGGGAAGTAGCGCTGCATGTGCTCCCGGTAGAGCTTGACACCCGGCAGATCGGAGGTCACCGGATCGGGCCAGAGCGACAGCCCTTCGACGCCCTCGGCCGCGTCGCCCGCGAGCGCCAGGTAGCGCTCGTCGGTCAGCGGCCCCGTCGAGACCATGAGCGTGTCCGCCCAGCCGATCTTCTGGCGCTCCTTCAGCGCCTGCGCGCCCGGACCCGGCACCAGCACCAGGAACGTCACCTCCGGCTTGGCGGCCTGGAGCTTCGCGACCTGAGCGCTCACGTCCATGACGCCGCGCTTGACCGACTCGGCGGCGATCAGCTTGAGGCCGAACCGCGCCAGATCTTTCTCGAACGCGGTGAGGAACGATTTGCCGTATTCGTCGTCCTGGTAGAGCGCGGCGAACTTCTTGATCTTCCTCTGGCCGGCCAGGTAGTCGATCATCATCTTGGACGACCGGTCGCTCAGGGTCATCCCCTGCAGCACGTAGCGCTTCCCGCGCGTCACCGGCGAGCTCTGGTACGGAAACAGCAGCGGCACCTTGTTCTCCTCGAGGTACTCCAGGGTCGCGACGACCGGCGGCGAGCCCTGCGGGATGATGATCGCGAACACCTTGTCCTGCTCGACGAGCTTCTTGGTGTTGGCGACCGCGTCTTGCGGCCGGTAGCCGTCGTCGTAGTAGACGGTCCGGATCTTGCGGCCGTGGATCCCGCCGGCGTCGTTGACCACGCGGACGTACAGATCCACGCCGAACTTCGTGATCTGATCCCCCGTGAACGCGAGCGGGCCCGAGAACGAGTTCGATCCGCCGATCACGATCTCGGTGTCGCTGACGCCCGGCTGGGCCGCGGCGGGAAGCGCGCTCAGCGTGACGGCCAGGAGCAGCAGCAGGCTTCCACGGCTGATCATCGATCGTCTCCTTGTCGAAGGAATTTTGCGGAGCGCGCTCGCGATACCGCCCGGCATGAACAGCATGGAGGTCACGAGAATGGCGCCGAAGATGAGCGGCCGGTAGTTCTGAAAGCCGGCGAGCGAGTCGTTGAGGGCGGTGATGACGGCAGCCCCGATCACCGAGCCGAGGATCGACCCGAGGCCGCCGACGATGATCATCGCCACGAAATCGACCGAGAGGAACACGTCGAAGGAATCGGGCGACAGGAACCCGACCACCAGCGCGAAGAGGCCGCCGGCCACGCCGGTGTAGAACGCCGAGACGACGAACGCGAGCGTCTTGTACGCGGCCAGGTTGACGCCGCTGGCCTGCGCCGCGATCTCGCTCTCGCGGACGGCCAGGAGCGCGCGGCCCGTCCGCGTCCGGCTGATGTTGACGGCGGCCACGATGAGGAGCGCGGCGACCGCGACGACCAGATAGTACCGGGCGGTGTCCGTCGCGAAGGTCCAGGGACCGAGGCGCGCGGCGGGCACGCGGAGACCGTCGTTGCCGCGCGTGAGCCACTCGAGGTTCAGGATCGCCTCGACCACCACGAAGCCGAACGCGAGCGTCGCCATCGCCAGGTAGAGGCCCTCGAGGCGCAGGCACGGCACGCCCAGGGCGAACCCCACTGCGGCGGTGACGAGACCGGCCAACAGGAGGCTCGCGGGGACCGGCAGCGCGGGCGCGCGGATCGTGAGGATCGCCGCCGCATATGCGCCGATCGCCAGGAAGCCCGCGTGCCCGAACGACAGCTGGTTGGTGTAGCCCGAGAGGAGATTGAGCCCGATCGCCACGATTGCGTTGATCGCGATGAGGCTCGCCAGGAAGACGAAGTAGGGCGGCGCGGCCCACGGCCAGCCCACCACCACCGCGGCGCCGGTCGCGAGCGCGGCGTGTCGCATCAGACCTTCCGCCGCGCGACGCGTCCGAGCACGCCGCCGGGACGCACGATCAGGATCGAGATCATGACCAGGAACGGCACCGAGTGCTTGATCGACGCCGGCAGATAGAGCGGCGCCAGGTTCTCGAGCACGCCCAGCAGCATGCCGCCGACGACCGCGCCCGGCATCGAGCCGAAGCCGCCGAGGACCGCGGCGGTGAACCCGTTGATCGCCACCAGTCCCATCTTCGAGGACAGGAAGATGACGGGCGCGATCAGCACGCCGGCCACCGCGCCCACGACCGAGGCGATGACCCAGGACGAGGAGTAGACGCGCTCGACGCTGATGCCCATGAGCCGCGCCGCCCGTTGGTTCTGCGCGACCGCGCGCATCGCCCGGCCCAGGCGCGTCCAACGGAACAGCGCACCGAGCGCCAGCATGAGGGCCAGCGAGGCGCCGATGATCCCGAGCGAGACCGGCGCCACGCGAATCGGCCCCACGACCAGAGGCCGGTTGGAGAAGAACGAGGGAAATGGAAACTCGTCGTGGGTCCAGGTGACGCCGGCGGCCGAGCGCAACATCAGCGAGAGCCCGAGGGTGATGATCAGCACGTCGAAGTGGGTGGCCGAGATCGCGTGACGGATGACGACGCGCTCGAGGATGAAGCCGAGCAGCGCCGCCGCGACGACCGCGACCGCGAGCGCGACCACCGGGGGCGCGTTCAGGACCTGCAGCGCGGTCCAGCCGACGAACGTCGAGACCATCAGCATCTCGCCCTGCGCGAAGTTGAGCGTGCGGGTGGCGTTGTAGATGATCACCAGGCTGATCGCCATCAGCGCGTAGATCGAGCCGGTGGCGAGGCCGCTGACGACGACGTGGACGAGTGCGGTCGAAGTCATCGAATGACCTTCGCCCACATCGGGGACTCCCAGCCCTGGTCGAGAAATCCCCTGATCTCGCGCCGGCTGAAATCGCCGAGCCCGAGGTGCTCGAGCGCTCGCCCCCGTCCGGACAGCTCGCGCCCGAGGAGCGCGCCGAACGTCAGGAGGAGACCCGAGACACCCGGCGTGTCGACGCCGGCGGCGCGCCCGGCCGATTCGAAGAGCGCCAGGCCGAACGCCACGTCCTCGGTCACGTACCGGTGCTCGAGGGTCAGGATCTCGCTCCAGAGCCCGCTGGCGAGGAGTTTGGCCCTGGCACCGGCGCCATAGAGGCCCTCGGCGGCGCGCGGCTCCTCGTAGTACGTCGCCAGCTCGTAGTGGGGCGCCGGATATCCCCACCCTGTTCGCGTCGCGACGCGCTCGGCGTCGACCACGTCGATCAAGCGACGCACGCTCGCCGTGGTGCCCGCGGCGTGGACGTCGAAGCGCCCGCCGTCGATCGCGCCCGCGTTCAGGAGCACGAGCGGTGGATGGATCACCGGCCCCGCGTTGGTCAGCGCCGCGTCCAGCGCGTCGACGCACGGCCGTGCGGCGGGGAAGAGATCGGCCAGCCGCGCGAAGGTCTGCTTGCCGCGCGAGGCCGGAAAGACGCCTACCGGGAGGTTCGCGGCGCGGACGGGCGCCGACACCGCCGCCGGACCGGTCCTGCGCGTGAGGTAGGGTAAGGTGCCGCTCTCGGCGAGCGCGAAGGGCAGCGTCGCGCCGGCGCGGGCGAGCGCGCGGGCCATCGCGCAGCTGCCGAGCGTGCCCGGCGTCAGCAGGATGATCTGCCGCTCGTTCACGTGCGGCGCCAGGCGCTCGGCCAGGTCCTCGTGGCCGGTCGCGGGGATCGCCGCGATCACGACCTCGGCGCCGGCGACCGCCTCGGCGAGATCGGTCGTCGCGCGAGCCAGGCGCGCGCGGCCCGCGCGGCCCTCGGCGGCCAGCACGATCGTGGGGTCCTTCGCCAGCGACCCGAGGGTCGGCGCGCTGCGGCCCCAGAGGCGAACGCTGTGGCCGGCGAGCGCGAGGTCGGCGGCGGTCGTGAATCCGCCGTGGCTCGCGCCGAGGACGGCGACGTTCACGCGATCGCCCCGGTCGCGTGGAGCTCGGCGATCTTCACGTTCGAGTACTTGAGCACTCGCGCGAGGATCTCGTTCGTGTGCTCGCCCAGCCGCGGTGGCGGCGTGATCTCGAGGCCCATCGCGCCGTCGATCTTGACCGGCGTGCCGAGCGTCTGCGTCTTGCCGTGGCGAGGGTGATTCATCTCCACGACCATCCCGCGCTGGAGCACTTGCGGATCGGCCAGCACGCGGTCCACCGTGAGGATCGGCGTCGCCGGCACGTTCGAGCCCTGCAGACGCTCGAGCCATTCCCGGGTCGTTCGGGTCCGGAACGCCGCTTCGACCAGCGGCATCAGCACGTCGCGGTGAAGGACACGATCGCGGTTGGTCGCGAAGCGCAGATCGCGCTCCCACTCCGGGTGCTCGACCGCGCGACAGAAGAGCGGCCAGAACTTCTCGGCGAAGATCGCGACGATCAGGTGGCCGTCGCGCGTCTGCAGGGCCGAATACGGCACGACCGAGGCGTGGCCCGAGCCGAGCGGTGTCGGAACCCGCCCGTTCGTCCAGAAGTACTGCGCGATGTACGTGAGGAGCGAGACCTGACAGTCGAGCAGCGACAGGTCGATGTGGGCGCCCTCCCCCGTTCGCTCGCGGCGGAACAGCGCGCCCGAGATGGAGAACGCCCCGAAGAGCGCGCCCGCCAGATCGGCCATCGGCAGGCCCATGCGCGCCGGTCGTCCGCCCGGCTCCCCGGTGACGGACATCGCGCCGCCCATCGCCTGCAGCGCCAGATCGAAGGCCGGCCAGTCGCGATACGGCCCATCCTGCCCGTAGGCCGAGACGGAGCAGACGATGATCCGCTGATTGAGCGACCAGAGCTTCGAGTACGCGAGGCCCATTCGCTCCATGATCCCCGGTCGGAAGTTCTCCCAGACGACGTCGGCCTGGCGCACGAGGTCGTAGAACACTTCCCGTCCCCGGTCGCGCGCCAGATCGAGCGCCAGCGACTTCTTGTTCCGGTTGATCGCGAGGAAGTACGCCGACTCGCCATCGGGCAGGAACGGCGGGCCCATCATGCGCATCGGATCGCCGCCGTCGGGATCCTCGATCTTGATCACCTCGGCGCCCATGTCGGCGAGCAGCATCGAGCCATAGGGGCCCGCGAGCATGCGTGAGAGATCCAGAACGCGAACGCCTTCGAAGAGCTTCATCTCGACTCCTGCCGCGACTGACGCGTGGTCTCGGTCATTGAACGGACTCGCTCGGCGGTGATCGGCAGCTCCAAGAATCGCGCGCCGATCGCATCCTTGATCGCGTTGCGGACGGCGGCGGCGACCGGAATCACGCCGGACTCGCCAAGGCCCTTGGCGCCGAACGGCCCCTCGGCGTCGACGGTCTCGATCAGCCGTACGACGATCTCCGGCATATCGTCGGCCTTGAGCACCGCATAGTCCATGAACGTCTGGCTCAGCACCTGGCCCTGCTCGACGACGAGCTTCTCGGAGAGCGCGTAGCCGAGCCCCATGTGGATGCCGCCGTGCACCTGCCCCTCGGCGGCGGCCGGGTTGAGCGCGCGGCCCACGTCGTGCGCGGACACGATCTTGCGGACGGCGACCCGGCCGGTGTCGGGATCGACGTCGACCAGCGCCGCCTGGAACGCAGAGGTGTAGGCGGCCGACACGTTGCCCTGAAAGTCTTTGTCGAGCATCGTGGTCGGCGGATCGTAGAACGCTTCGGCCACCAGCACGCGGCCCCCGCCCCGGAAGTGTCCCGCGCGCGCGACCGCTTCGTACTGGAGCCGGCGCGGCGGGTCGCCTTTGACGAAGACCCAGCCGCCCTGCACGCCGAGCGCGGACGCGGGCTCCCCGAACTGCGCGGCGGCCATCTCGAGCAGCTGCGCCTTCACCTTGTCCGCCGCCAGGCGCGCCGCGTTGCCGGCGACGAACGTGGTGCGGCTCGCGTGGGTTCCGACGTCCCACGGTCTGATGCTCGTGTCCGAGTTGACGACGTCGACGCGCGCGAGCGGCACTCCCAGGGTCTCGGCGACGATCATGGCGAGCACCGTCTCCGAGCCCTGGCCGATCTCGCTCGCCCCCGTGAGGAGGGTGACCTTGCCGAAATCGTCGAGCTTCACGATCGCGCCGCAGCCGTCCGAGCGGTAGATGCGCGCGCCGCCGCCGACGTGGAACATGCCGGCGTAGCCGACTCCGCGCTTCCATCCGGGCGTCGGCGGCGGCGGGTTCTTCGCGATCTCCTCCGCGGCGGCGTCGAGGCATTCGCGCATCGCGAACGACGTCAGCACGAAACCCTGAGGGTTGACGTCGCCCGACTTCGTGGCGTTCAGCCGCCGCAGCTCGAGCCGGTCCATGCCGAGCCGGTCGGCCAGGTCGTCCATCTGCGACTCGACCGCGAACGTGGACTCGGGATTGCCATAGCCGCGCATCGAGCCCGAGTAGGGATTGTTCGTGTACGCGATCGTCGTGTCGAACCGCACGTTCGGCACACGGTAGAGCCCGGCCACCGTCGACATCATCACGTAGGGCGTCGTCGACCCCCATGACGTATAGGCGCCGCTGTCGATCGTGACGTGCGCGTCGCGGGCGAGGAGCCTCCCGTCCCGATCGGCCGCCGTGCGCAACCGGATCGCGCACGGCTCTCGCGTCGGGCAGGCCACGAATTCCTCGACCCGGTCGAATTCGATCTTCACGGGGCGGCGGGCCACGCGGGCGAGCATGGCGGCGATGACGTCGATCGGATAGATGTCGAGGCCGCGGCCGAAGTTACCGCCGACCGGGGGCTGCAGCACCCGGATGCGATCCCCGCCAATCCCGAGGGCCTCGCCGAGGTCCTTCTGGTACAGGAACGGCACCTGGGTCGTCGACCACATGGTGAGGTTGCCGGTGGGCTCCCAGTCGGCGATCGCGACCATCGTGCCCAGACACGCCGGCGTGACGAAGTTCAGCCGGTAGGTGTCCTCGACCGCCGCCGCCGCCTCGGCGAACGCGCGGTCGACGTCGCCGTGAACAAAGCGGTAGCGGAGATGATGCGCATTCGTGGCGAGCTCCTCGTGAACGATCGGCGCGCCCGGCTCGAGCGCGGCCAGCGGATCGAACACCGCGGGGAGCGGCGCGTACTCGGCGTCGATCAGGGTCAGCGCCTCTTCGGCGATCTCGGCCGTCTCGGCCGCCACCGCGGCCACCTCGTCGCGGATACAGCGCACCTTGCCGCGCTTGAGCGCGAGCTGGTCCTTGGCGAAGCCGAAGGGCCGCTGCTCGACGTTCTCGCCGGTCAGTACCGCGAGCACGCCCGGCAGCGCCTGCGCCCGACTCGTGTCGACCCGGACGATGCGCGCGTGCGGCACCGGCGTGCGCAAGATCTTCCCGTGCAGGAGCCGCGGCAGCTCCAGGTCGTGCAGATAGCACGTCCGGCCCGTGATCTTGTCCGGGCCGTCCCGCTTCGGGGTCGACTTGCCGACGACGTCGAACGATGCGGCCATCGTCAGAACTTCACCGCCTCCTTGTGCTCACCGAACACGTCCCGCATCGCCTGGGCGATCTCGCCGAGTGTCGCGTACGCCTTCACGGCTTCGAGAATCGGGTACATGAGGTTCTCGCGGCCGCGGGCGGCTTCGGCAACGCGGCGGAGCGCGGCGCTGACGACGGCGCCGTCGCGCTGGCCGCGGATACGCTCGAGCTTGGCCAGCTGGGCCGCGTGCGCCTTGAGATCGAACGCGTAGAGCTCCACGTCGCGATCGGCCTCGGCGGCCGTGTCGCCGACGTGGCAGTTCACCGCCACCCTCGGGATCTCACCGGAGATGACCTTCTGCTCGAAGAGGTACGCCTGGCGGGCCACCTCGGCCTGGATCGCGCCGCTCCGGACGGCCTCGACGATGCCGCCCATGCGCTCGACGCTCGCCAGCTCCTCCTCGATCCGCTTCTCCATCGCGCTCGTGAGCGCTTCGACGTAGTACGAGCCGGCGAGCGGATCCACCGTGTCGGCGGCGCCCGACTCCTCGGCGCAGATCTGCATCGTGCGCAGCGCGATCAGCTGCGCCTTCGACGATGGGATCGTGTAGGCCTCGTCGTAGGTCGGCAACGCCATGGTCTGGGCGCCGGAGAGCGCCGCGGCCAGCGCGATGTAGGCGCCGCGCACGATGTTGTTCTCGGGCTCCTGGACGGCAAAGGCCGAGCCGCCGCCGCCGATCAGGCTGCGGAACATCCACGACTTCGGGTTCGACGCCCGGAAGCGCTCGCGGAGCATGCGCGCGTAGAGCCGCCGACCGGCGCGGAACTTCGCGACCTCCTCGAAGATCTTCCCCCACGCCGTGAAGTTGAACGAGATCCGGGGCGCGAACTCGTCGACGGCCATGCCGCGCGCGAGCATCAGCTCGACGTACGCGGCGGCGATCGCGAGGCCGTACGCCATCTCCTGCGCGGTGGTGCAGCCGGCTTCGCGGATGTGGTAACCACAGACCGACACCGGGTTGGAGCGCGGATAGTGGCGGGCCGAGAACTCGATCAGATCGGCGACGAGACGCAGCGAGGGATCGACCGGGTAGACCCACGTCCCGCGCGCGATGAACTCCTTCAGGATGTCGTTCTGCGGCGTGGTGACGACGCGCTCCGCCGCTACGCCCTGCTTCTCGGCGACCGCGTAGTACATCGCGGTGATCGGCGCCGCCATACCGTTGATCGTGAGCGACACGCTGACCCGGTCAAGCGGGATTCCCGCGAAGGCTTCCTCCATGTCGGCGAGCGTGTCGACGGGCATGCCGACCCGGCCGACCTCGCCCTCCGCCTTGGGATCGTCGGAGTCGAGCCCGAGCTGCGTCGGCAGGTCGAAGGCGACATTGAGGGCGTCCTGGCCGTGGGTCATCAGGTACTTGAATCGCGCGTTCGTCTCCTCCGGCGTGCCGAAGCCGACGTACTGCCGCATCGTCCACAGCCGGTCGCGGTACATGTGCGTGTGGATTCCGCGCGTGTACGGGTACTCGCCCGGGCGTCCGATGTCGCGGTCGAACTCGACACCGGCGACGTCCTCGGGTCCGTAGACCGGCGCGATCGGGAAGCCGGCGTGCGCCTTGATCTCTCTCATCGTCTCCTCCTACGGCCTACGCTCGAGAAAGCGTGTGAGGAACGGCCGGCACTCGGGCGCGCGTTCCTCCGGCGGCGCATGGCCGCAGTCGGCGAGCTGAACGACCTCGGCCTGCTCGAACACCTCGCGCCAGCGTGGCAGGTAACGGGCGAAGGCCGGGTCCTTCATCCCCCAGATCAGGATCGCGGGAATCCGGGCGATCCGGTCGCGCCGGCGCCAGAGGTCGTCGAACCACGCGCTCGAGCCCAGCAGCTCGCGCGCGTAGACCCAGGTGGCGTGGCCGTCGAGCGCCTCGAGGTACTGGCGCTCGACCGCGCGCGTGTATCGCCGGCGATCGGCGACGGCGTAGCGCAGCATCACGCGCACCGAGAATCCGCGGCGCTCGTAGAGATAGCGTCCGAGCCGCCCGCCGAGGATCCGGGCGATCCGCTCGACCGAGCGGTCACCGGCGAACGACCACATCCACGTGTTGAAGAGCACCAGGCGGCTCACGTTCTCCGGGTGATCGAGCGCGTAGGCGAGACCGATGGGCCCGCCGTAGTCGTGGACGACGAGCGTCACGTTCTTGAGCCCCAGCGTCTCGATGAGCCGCGCGAGATTGCGCGCCTGGTCCTCGGGCCGGTACGACCAACCGGCCGGCCGTTCGCTCAGCCCGAAGCCGAGGTGGTCGGGCGCGACGCACCGGAATCGCGGGCTCAGGTCCCGGATCAGATGGCGGTAGAGGAACGACCACGTGGGCGTGCCGTGCACCATGACGATCGGGGCTCCCTCGCCCTCGTCGACGTAGCTCAGACGACCGCCCTCGACGTCGAGGCCTCGCGGCTCGAACGGGTACTCCCGGCGGTCAACCCACGAAGGAATCAACGCGGCGGCTCCTTCTTGAACGCCTTCACGATCTCGGGGAGCGGCGTCCCCATCGGGAACACGTGACGCACGCCCAGCTGTTTCAGCGCCTCGACGTCACGCGGAGGAATGATACCCCCGACGACCACCGCGATGTCACCCGCGTCTTGCGCCCGCAATCCGTCGACCACGCGGCGCGCCAGCAGGAGATGGGCGCCCGAGAGCACCGAGAGGCCGACGACGTCGACGTCCTCCTGGATCGCCTCGCGCACGATCTCTTCCGGCGTCCGCTTGAGTCCCGAATAGACGACCTCGAACCCGGCGTCGCGCAGCGCGTGGGCGACCACCTTCGCGCCGCGATCGTGGCCGTCGAGCCCAGGCTTCGCGATGAGGACCTTCATGCCGGGCGGAACGCCGGCAGCCAGCGCGCGTTCCCGTTGGGATCGTCGGCTACTCTGAGCGGCGAGACCCGGACGGTCTGGCCGATCGCGATCTTCGCCGGCTCGGCGTCGACCAGGATCGAGAACACGCGGAGCCCGTCGATCTTCACGATCGCGAAGACACGCGGTCCCGCGAAGCCGGTTGGCAATCCGGCCTCTTGAATCGTGAACGCGTGGATCGTTCCCTCGCCCGACAGGTCGACCCAGTCGAACCGGTCGGATCCGCACTCGCCGCAGAACGCGCGCGGCGGCCACGCGAGTCGCTTGCATGCCGCGCACCGCGTCGTGGCCAGGCGCCCGGCGGCCAGGCGTGTGTAGAACTCGTGGAGCTTGGTGTGCTCCGGCGATTCCAGCGGGAACGGGTCGGTCGCCCGGAAATAGGTCACGTCGCCTCCCGCCGGCGCTTGAGCTGACGGAGGAGGTCGCGCACCTTGGCCGTCTCGAACGCCTCGCGGCGGTCGCCCGTGTAGTCGAAGAACCCGCGTCCGGTCTTGGGGCCGAGCTCGTTTCGCGCGATCTTCTCCTCGACCAGCCGCGCCGGGCGGAAGCGGTCGTCGCCGAGCGCCCTGGTGAGAAACCCGCTCGCGCGGTGCAGGATGTCGACGCCGCCCCAGTCGATGAACTCGAAGATACCGACCGTCGCGTAGCGGAATCCCATCCCGGCCTTGAACGCCCGGTCCACGTCCTCGGGTGTCGCGACGCCTTCCTCGACCAGACGGACGGCCTCGTTCATCAGCAGGGCCTGCATCCGCGGCAAGATGAACCCGGGCGAGTCGGCGCAGCGCACGGGGGTCTTTCCGAGCTTCTCGAGAAAGGCAACGGTCCGCTCGACGACCGCGGCGGCGGTCGCCCGGCCGGGCACCACCTCGACGAGCGGAATGATGTGCGCCGGATTGAGCCAGTGAACGACCAGGAAGCGCTGGTCGCCGCGGACCGAGTCGGCCATGTGCTTGGGCGAGATGGTAGAGCTGGTGGAGGCGATGATCGCCTCGGGCGCGACGCGGGTCGACACGCGCCCGAGAACGTCGCGCTTGAGATCGACGAGCTCGGGCAGCGCCTCCTGGACGAACCCACAGCCGTCGAGGCCTTCGAGGCCGATCCGCTCCTCGATCCGGTCGAGCGCCGGCGCGACCTCCGCGGCGGCGATCACGCCCTCCTCGGCCATCAGTCGTCGAACACCGCGGCGGCGCCGCCGGCCGGCCGGTCCTTGACGTCGACCAGGGAGACGCGAGAGCCTCCGAGAGCGAACGCGAGCGCGATCTGGCGTCCCATCCTTCCCGGCCCGAGCACCGCGGCGTGATTCGTCGAGGCGCTCATCGACTCTCGCGGCCGTAGATCATGACGACGTGCTCACCCATCCCGCTGTTGTTGTGGGTGAGCCCGACGGACGCCGCCGGCACCTGGCGGGCGCCCGCCTCGCCCCGGAGCTGAGAGAACACCTCGGCCGCCTGGGCCACGCCGGTCGCGCCCAGCGGATGGCCGCAGCCCATCAGCCCGCCCCGCGGGTTCACCACGACGTCGCCGCCGTAGTCGCTCCGCCCCGCCGCGACGAAGGCGCCGGCCTCGCCCTTCCGGCAGAAGCCCAGCTCCTCGTACGCGATCAGCTCGGCGATCGCGAAACAGTCGTGGACCTCGGCGACGTCCACGTCCGGCGCACAGACACCGGCCATCGCGTAAGCCGACTGGGCGGCGCGCCCGAGTGCCGGCCAGTGCGCGTAGTCCTCGTGGAGCGAGGTCAGCTGGAAGCCGTCCAGCGCCTGCCCGGTGCCGCGAATCCAGACCGGCTTGTCGGTGAGGGCTCGCGCGCGCTCTTCCGACGCGACCATCACCGCCGCCGCCCCGTCGGTGATCGGCGAGCACATGAAAAGACGGAGCGGCGACGAGATCATCCGCGAGCCGAGCACCTGCTCGAGTGTCGCGCCGCGCTGGAAGTGCGCGTTGGGGTTCTTCGAGGCGTGCGTGTGATTCTTCACGCCGACCATCGCGAGCTGCTCCTCGGTGGTCCCGTACTCCGCGATGTGCCGCTGGGCGGCCAGCGCGAAGCAGGGCGGCGCCGTGAGCCCGAACGAGGCCTCCCACTCGCGATCGACGCCGGTCCCCATGTTGAGGATCGCTTCGTCACCGCTCGGCTGATTGAGCTTCTCGACGCCGAGCACCATGACGAGGTCGGCCAGCCCCGCGGCGATGAAGGCGTACGCATAGCGGATGCCAACCGTGCCCGAGGCGCACATGTGCTCCGTACGCGCGCTCAAGGCGCTCGGCCTGATCCCGAGCGCCTCGGCGGCCATCGACGAGATGTGGGACTGAAACGCGGTCCGCTCCGGCATCACCGAGCCTACCACCAGGCCTTCGACGTCCTTCGGCTTCACCGCCGGCACCGAGTCGAAGCAGGCCTTCCCAGCTTCCCAGATCAGGTCGCGATAGCTCGCCTTCCGCACGCCGAACTTCGAGACGCCCGCCCCGACCAGTGCGACCTTCCTCATGACCGCCTCCGCATGAGGACGTTCTCCTCGTAGGTGCAGACCACCTCGTCCCGCTGGTTCTTCACGACCACGTCGAAGGTGACGATACCGCGGTCGGTCTTGGACGACTCGCGCGCCTGCTTCACGGTCATCTCGGTGTGGATCGTGTCGCCGAACTTCACCGGTAGCGTGAAGCGGAGCCGGTCGAGCCCGAGGAGCGCCAGCGCCGTCCCCTCGAACCAGCCCGAGAGGTTCTGCTGACCGTTGGACACCGCGAGCGTCAGGATCCCGTGGGCCACGCGGGCCCCGAACGGCGCCTGCTTCGCGAACACCTCGTCGGTGTGGAGCGGGTTGAAGTCGCCGGTGAGGCCGGCGAAGCGCGAGACGTCCCCGCCCTCCACCGTCCGGCGGCCCGTCACGAGCACCTCGCCCACCTTGAAATCCTCGAAAAAGCGTCCGCGTGATGGCATCGTCCCTCCGGTTGCTTGAACGGCGTCAGGCGAAGGCCGGGCCCCGGTCCCAGTCGAGATCGCGCCCGATGATCACGCGCAGGATCTCGGAGGTGCCTCCCCCAGGCAGGAGGAAGCGCGCGTCCCGGAAGTAGCGCTGGACCGGGTACTCCATGGCGAGCCCATACGAGGCGAAGATCCGGGCCGCCTCGTCGGTGATCCTGACCGCGGTCTCCGAGGCGAAGAGCTTCGCCATCGCCGCCTCGCGCGTGAAGACCCGCCCCGCGTCGAGCTGCGCCGCCGCCTGGTAGGTCACGAGGATCGCGGCGTGGAGCGCGGTCAGCATATCGGCGAGCTTGAAGCCGATCGCCTGGTGCTCCGCGATCGGCTTGCCGAACGCGCTCCGCTCGCGCGCGTAGCCGAGCGCTGCCTGGTACGCGGCGCGGGCCAGCCCCACCGAGATCGCGGCGGTCATCACGCGGATCTCGGAGAGAATGCCCCCGATCTTTTCGACACCACCCGTCTCGCCGCCGAGCAGGTGCTCGGCCGGAACCTCGACGTCCTCGAGCAGGATCTCGCCGGTCACCGAGGCGCGCACGGACATCTTCTCGATCGACTTGCCGAGCGTGATCCCGCGCATCGTCGCGCGGTCCAGCAAGAAGAGCGCGATGCTCTTCATGCCGCGCTCCTCCGACGTCTTCGCCGCGACCGTCAGGAGATCGGCGACCGGCGCGCTCGTCACCCACGTTTTCGTGCCGCGCAGCACGTAGCGATCGCCGCGCCACAGGGCCCGCGTGGTGATGTTCGCGACGTCCGAGCCGGCGTTCGGCTCGGTCAGCGCAAAGGTTGCGATCAGGTCGCCCCGGAGGGCGGGCACCAGGTAGCGCTGGCGCAGCGCCTCGGACCCGTACTTGTAGACGAAGTAGGTCCCCATCAGCGATTGCATCGCCGCCGCCGCGGCCACCGACAGCGAGCCCCGCGCCAGCTCCTCGGCGAAGAGGCAATACGTCACCATGTCGGCGTCGGCGCCGCCGTACTTCTCCGGGTAGCGAAGGCCGAGGTAGCCGAGCTCGCCGATGCGCTTGAAGAGCTTGGTCGGAAACTCGGCGCGCTCGTCGAGCGTCTGTGCCGCCGGGACCACCTCGGCGTCGACGAACCGCGCGACGGCCTTGCGGAACTCTTCCTGCTCGGCGGTGAACTGGATCACGACCGCGCCGTCCTCATCTCGCCGCGAAGGCGCCGCGTCGCGTCCACGTCGACGGACAGCGCGGCGCCGGTTCCCGCGATCACCACGCCGTACTCGCGGCGCGCCGCCTCGATCGACACGTAGTCGTCGAGGACGTCCTCGAGGACGCGCCCGGCGTCGCGCTCGAGCGGATCACCGTAGCCGCCGGCGCCCGACTGCTGGAACGAAACGACGTCGCCGTAGGCGAACTCGCGCGACTCCTTGCCGTGGACGACCTGTTCGCCCGCGCCTGGGTTGATGACGGTGCGGCCGAGCCTTCCGGGCCGGCCGCCGCGCAGACCATACGGCGCGAACTTCTGTCGATCGGAGAGATTCGTCAGCTTGCCCTCGTCGCCGAGCAGACGCAGGTCGCGACGGACACCGCAGCCGCCGCGGAATTTCCCGGCGCCGGCGGAATCGCCGATCAGCTCGAAGCGCTCGACGACGATCGGCTGGTTGGCTTCCTGCGCCTCGACCGGAATGTTGGCGGCGTTGAACGCCCACGACATCGCCTCGCAGCCGTCCTTGGTGGCGCGCGCGCCGGTCCCGGAGAGCACCAGCTCGTAGGCGACGAAGCGCCGCTTCCGCGCGCGGTCCCAGCCGCCGAAGGTCGGGTTGGCCATGTGCGAGGCGGCCGCCGCGACCCGATCCGGCAGGGCCGGGGCGAGCGCGCCCAGCACCGACTCGAACGTTCGATAGCAGATGATCGCGCGGGGCCCGCCGCCCGCGGGCGGCCGCGGGTTGAGGAACGAGCCCTCGGGCGCCTCGACGGTGATCGGGCGCAGGGCGCCCTCGTTCATCGGACCGAGCGGGTCGGTGAGGCACTTCACCGCGGCGTAGGAATACGAACGCGTGTAGTTGATGTAGGAGTTCATGCCCGACGCGGTCTCTCGGCTCGAGCCCGCGTAGTCGATGACCATCGAGCCGCCGGCCACGGTCACCGTGACGGCCACGCGCAGCGGCGCCGTACCGGGGCCGCAATCGTCCATGAAGTCCTCGAAGCGGTAGACGCCGTCCGGGATCTTCTCGATGGCGGCGCGCATGCTCGCCTCGGTACGCGTGATGATCTCGTCCATACCGGCCAGAAGCGTCTCGCGACCGTAGCGCGCCGCCAGCTCTTGCAGCCGGAGCTCGCCCACACGCAGGGCGCTTCGCTGGGCGCGCAGGTCGCCGAGCACCTTGTCGGGCGTGCGCGTGTTCGCCGCGATGATCCCGACGATGCCCTCCTGCTCCTGGTATTCCTTCCAGACCTTCGTCGGCGGGATGCGCAGCCCTTCCTGGAAGTAGTCGAAGATCCCTTCGACGCCCTGGCTCCCCGGCCGCTGACCGCCGACGTCGGTGTGGTGCAGGATGTTCACGGCGAAGCCGACCAGCGCGCCGTCGTGGAACGCGGGCTGGGTGATGAAGAAGTCGGGCAGATGACCAGAGCCGAGGAGCGGATCGTTCAAGAGAATGGCGTCGCCGGGGCGCAGCGTCTCGATCGGGTGAGCCGCCAGCGCGTTTCGCACCGCGAACGACATCGCGCCCATGTGCCCGGGCGAGTACGGACCCTGCGCCACCATCCGCCCGCGCGGATCGAAGACCGCGACCGAGAAATCCTGGCCCTCGCGCGCCTGCTCCGAGTAGGCGGTCCGGTGCACGGTCGTCCCGATCTCGACGGCGATCGACTGAAGAGCGCCCCAGACGACGCCGAGCGTGATCGGATCGACGGGGCTCATGCCGGGCGCCTCTCCGCGATCAGGTTCGCGTACTCGTCGACCGTCGCCGTCACGCCCGGCGGCAGGACCGTCGTCGATTCGCGCTCCTCGACGATCGCCGGGCCGGTGAGCGATGTGCCCGCGGCGAGCTCGTATCGGTCGTACACCGGCGTGTCGGTGTAGCCGCGAGCCTCGGGGAAATACGCGCGACGCGTCGCCTTGCGCCGCACGTCCGCCGAGCTCGCGCCCGACTTGGCGAGCGCGATGCGGGGCGAGCCGCCGACGGCCGAGAGCTTCCACGTGACCACCTCGACCGGCTCCGCCGGGTTCGCGTAGCCATAGCGGGCGGCGTAGACCTCGTGGAAGCTCGCCTGCACGCGGGCGAGCGCGGCGGCGTCGAGCCGGCCCCGGGGAATCGGCACGGTGACCTCGTAGCCCTGGCCGACGTATCGGGCGTCGGCCGAGCGCGCGACCATCACGTCGCCCGCGACGGCGGACTCCTGCACGACCACGATCGCCTGGGCGCTCATCTCGTCGTACATCGCGTCGAGCGCGGCGCCGTCGACCGCGTCGAGGCGGCGCACGTACGTGCGCGCGACGTCGAACCTCACCTCGGCGGCGAGCAAGCCGATCGCCGCCGTCACCCCGGCCGACGCCGGCAGCACGATGCGCGGAATCCCGAGGGCCTGAGCGAGCCGGCAGCCGTGGACGGGCCCCGAGCCGCCGAACGCGACGAGCGTGAGATCGCGCGGGTCGCGCCCGCGCTCGATCGACACCACGCGCGTCGCCAGCTCCATGTTGGTGTTGACGATCGCATGGATGCCCCACGCCGCGTCGTCGAGCGACAGCCCGAGCGGCCGCGCGACCCGCTCCTCGATCGCGCGCGCCGCGACGCCGGCCTGAAGCTTGATCGAGCCGCCGGCGAAATAGTCGGGATTGATGTAGCCGAGCACGACATCGGCGTCGGTGACGGTCGGGTCCATGCCGCCGCGCCCGTAGCAGACGGGCCCCGGCGTCGACGCGGCACTCTCGGGCCCCACGGCGATGACGCCGAGCCTGGCCTGCGCGATCGAGCCGCCCCCCGCGCCGATCTCGACCAGGTCGATCGCCTGGATGTTCATCGGCAGACCGCTGCCGGGTGCGTTGTTCACGCGATGAAGCTCGAAGGCCGTCGTCGTCGCGGGTCGTCCGTTCTCGATGAGCGCGAGCTTGGCGGTCGTGCCGCCCATGTCGAAGGCGATCAGCTCGCGGTGACCGGTGAGCTCGCCGTACACGGCGGCCATCAAGGCGCCGGCGGCAGGACCGGACTCGATCATCCTGACGGGGTAGCGCTGCATCGCCTCGGCCGTCGCGATACCACCGGAGGACTGCATCACAAATAGCCGGCCGCGGTAGCCGCGCCGGCCCATCGCCGTCGCGAGACCGCGGAGATACTCGCGGACGATCGACATCACGTAGGCGTTCACGACCGTCGTCGACGTCCGCTCGTATTCCCGGAAGGCGGGCGACACCTCATGAGAGAGCGTGACCGTGATGTGAGGCGCTTCCTCGGCCACGAGGGCCGCGATGCGCCGCTCGTGCGCGGGATTCAGGTACGCGTGCAGCAAGCACACCGCGAGCGTGGTCACGCCGCGAGCGGCCAGCGCGCGGATCGACCGCCGCGCGTCGGCCTCCTCGAGCGGCGTTCGCACCGTGCCGTCGGCCAGGACGCGCTCGGTGACCTCGCCGATCAGCCGGCGCGGAATCAGCGACGCGGGCTTCTCGATCTGGAGGTCGTAGACCTGATAGCGCTTCTCACGTCCGATGATGAGCACGTCGCGAAAGCCGCGGGTCGTCAGGAGCCCGACGCCGCGCGCCTTGCGCTCGATGACGACGTTGGAGCCGAGCGTGGTGCCGTGAACCGCCTGCGCCACGTCGCTCCACGGGACGCCGCCCTGCGCCAGGAGCGCATCGAGGCCGGCCAGGCAGGCCTCCGACGGGTCCGGATACGTCGTGAGCCGCTTGCCGGTGGAGAGCTCGCCGGAGGGCGACTGGAGGACGAAGTCGGTGAAGGTTCCGCCGACGTCGAACCCGACGCGATAGGGCACTGTCAGTTCCGGCGCTCCGCGCGCGAGAGCACGATGCGGTACGGATAGCGACGTCCGGTCTGCCACGAGATCGTGTGCTCGACGGGCTCGCCGCTCAGCGCGAAATAGGTGCGCTCGAAGAAGAGCAGCGGCGATCGAGCGCGGATCTGCAGCTGCTCGGCCACCTGCCGCGGCGCGAGTGCGGCGTCCACGACCTGCTCCATCAGCTTGATCGGGATACCGAGCAGCCGCTCGATCGCGCCGATCATCGAGGTCTTCGAGAGATCTTCGTCGGAGAGCGCGGTGCCGATCGTCAGCGGCATGTAGGCCGTCACGTGCTGGAAGGGCCCGGCTTCGGAGTGGCGTACCCCGACGATGCAATACGCCGACGAGCGGGGCGGCAGGCGGAGCGCTTGAGCGATGTTCGCCGGCAGGAGCACGACCTCGCGCGACACGAACTTGAACCAGGTCTCGTCGCCCAGCGCCATCATGTCGCCCACCGAGCCGATCACCCGGAGCTTCCGGTCACCGCCCGCGGCAGGGGTCGCGAACGTCCCGCGGCCGGCATGGCGATAGAGTCGTCCCTCCTGGACCAGGACGTCGAGCGCCTGACGGATGGTCGGGCGGCTCACCTTGAAGCGGGCGCAGAGCGCGTGCTCGGAGGCGATCCGCTCCCCCTCGTCGCGGAGCTCTCCGCGGATGGTGTCGGCGATTTGCAGATAGCGAGGAATGCCGGGGCGGTAATTCAAAGGGAGCGACCTCCTGCTGTCAAGATGTCTAGACACGTACCACCCTGAGGCGGCTGCCGTCAAATCTCGCGTCTCGAGGGAGGAGCTATCCGGCCGCGAAACGGCGCGCGTTGCCCATGTGGGGCCAGGCGGCCGCCTGCACGTTCGCCAGTATCTGACGGAAGTGGTTCCGGTCGTGGTGGACCCACTCGTGCAGTAGGTCGCTCACCCGTAGGTGGCCAACCTTCGGATGCTGTCCGCCGCGTCCGAGGTCGGCGGCCTGGAGACCGGCGACCAGGCCGACGCTGTCTCGGCGGAGCGCGTCGAACTCGGCGGTCAGGGCCGCGGCCGGCCGCAGGCAGTCGCGGCGCGCCCGGGCGACCTCGCCCTGATCCCAGCCTTCCAGGCGGGGCTCGTCGCCCGCCAGAATGAGGCGGATCCGACCCGCGAAGCCGCGGCGCTCGCTCTCGATGAGATGACCGAGCACTTCCTTCGCGCACCATTCGCCGGCCGCCGGATGCCAGCCGAGGACGTCGTCGCTCAGCGCCGCGAGCTCGGCGCGGATCGCCGCCGCCGTGCTCTCGAGTAGCCGCGCGACCTCGGCGGGCGCGAGCGGTCTCGGGTCCTGCGTCATCGGCCGGCCCCGCGGGCGAGCTCGCGCGCGATTACGATTCGCTGGATCTGATTCGTGCCTTCGTAGATCTGGGTGATCTTGGCGTCGCGCATGAAGCGCTCGACCGGATATTCGCGGGTGTAGCCGTACCCGCCGAAGATCTGGACGGCGTCGGTCGCGACCTTCATGGCGGTGTCGGCGGCGAAGCACTTCGCCATCGACGATTCGAGCGCCGTCGCAACCCCCCCGCGGTCCACCAGGGCCGCGGCGTGATGAACGAGGAGCCTGGCGCCGTGCACGGCGATCGCCATGTCGGCCAGCATGAACTGGACGCCCTGGAAGGCGCCGATCGGCTGACCGAACTGCTGGCGCTCCTTCGCGTACCCCACCGCGGCGTCGAGCGCGGCCTGGCCGATGCCCACCGCCTCGGCGCCGACCGCCGGGCGCGAGCCGTCGAGCACCCGAAGCGCGATCTTGTAGCCCTCGCCTTCTTCGCCCAGGCGATTCTCGACCGGCACCTCACAGTCGGACAGATGGAGCGCGGCGGTGGGCGAGCCGCGGATCCCGAGCTTGCGCTCGAGCTTGCCGACGGCGAAGCCGGGGAAGGTCGGCTCCACCAGAAAGGCGGTCACGCCGCCCTTGCCGCGGCCCTTGTTCACCGTCGCGAACAGCGTGATGACCGACGCCTTGCTTCCGTTCGTCACCCAGAGCTTGACACCGTCCAGGACGTAGCGGTCGCCCTTGCGAACGGCGCGCGTGGAGATGGAGGCCGCGTCGGAGCCGGCGCCCGGCTCCGAGAGCGAGAACGCCGCCGTGATCTCGCCCGAGGCCAGACGCGGCAGAAAGCGCCGCTTCTGCGCCTCGGTGCCCGCCGCGACGATCGGCCAGCCGCCGGCGTACTGGACGAGATAGATGGTCGCGGACGATGCGCACGCCCAGGCGATCTCCTCGACGGCGAGGCAGAACGCCAGGGTGCCCATGTCGGTCCCGCCGTACGCCTCGGGGATGTAGAGCCCCATGAGCCCCTGGTCGCCGAGGAGCTTCAGGGACTCGTCGGGATAGGCTTCGGCTTCGTCTATGTGGGCGGCCAGCGGCGCGATCCGGTCGCGCGCGATCGCGCGCACCAGATCGCGCATCTCGCGCTGCTCCGCCGTCAGATAGAAGTCGTCACGCCCCATCGCACATGGGTCTCGTCTCGTACAGGCTACGCCTTCGCTCAAGTCGCACGCTGACAATTCTCGTCACGCGTGCCTACGAATTTTTGTCGAGAAAAATCCGGATAACCCCGGCGATGCGCCGCAAGTGCGCGGGATTGCGACCAGCCACCACCTGGCATCGAGGGTGCACCTGGGTGGCGCCATGCGGACGTCAGAGAAAGTCGTCGTAGTGATGCCGGCCTACAACGCGGGGCGCACGCTCCGTCTCACATACGAGGAGCTGCCGAAGGACGCGGTCAGCCTCGTGATCCTGGTGGACGACGGGTCCACCGATGGAACGCTCGAGGTCGCTCGGCAGCTCGGCCTCGAGATCTTCGTGCACAACCGGAATTACGGCTACGGCGCGAATCAGAAGACGTGTTACGCGGAGGCGCTGCGCGCGGGAGCGGACATCGTGGTCATGGTCCATCCCGACTACCAGTACGATCCGCGGCTGGTTCCGCAGATCATCGATCCGATCGTCCGTGGGGAGGCCGACGTCGTGTTCGGCTCGCGACTGAAGAGCGGTTCGGCGCTGGCCCAGGGGATGCCCTGGTGGAAGTATTTCTCGAACCGCTTCCTCACGAACTTCGAGAATCGGACGTTCGATCTGTCGCTCTCCGAGTTCCACACGGGCTACCGCGCCTTCCGCCGGGAGGTGCTGGAGACGGTGAACCTCGCGCTGAACTCGGACGGCTTCATCTTCGATCAGCAGATCGTGGCCCAGATCGTGGCCTCGGGCTTCCGCATCGCCGAGATCGCGGTGCCGACCCGCTACTTCCCCGAAGCCTCGTCGGCGAGCTTCTCGGCCTCGGCCGTCTACGGTCTGCGTATCCTCTCGCTCCTCGCCCGCTACGGCCTGCACCGGCACGGTGTGTGGCACTCGCGGGCCTTCGACAGCCTCCGCGGGCGATATACGCGGCTCCAGCCGGCTCCGACGGCGCCCCCTGTGGCCGTCGACGCGCGCCGGTCCGTTCCCGCACTCGGACGCTGACTCGTGTGGCTCACTGATCGGCAATTCCCAGATGGTAGTGCGGCCGTCGTCGAGCGGCTGGACCTCCTGAAGATCACGTTTCCGCACAGCGATCTGTTCATCGGCATCAATCAGAACCAGCACGGCGTCGGGTCGAGCCGTGCCGAGGGTGAGCGCCGGCGCGACCTGCCCGGCGCGCCGGGCGCTACCCTCGCGAGAAAACGTCTCCGGTTTCGCGTGCTGAGCCGCCTGCTCCTCGTGACGCTCGTCGCCGCGTGGGGCATCGTCATCCTCGTCATCTAGCCGAGAGCTCCGTCCAGCCCGGCGCCCCTTGACGACCTCGCACTTCCGCCGGATCATTGCGCCTTCCCGAGCTCCGGTTCGAAAGGAGACGCGCGATGGCAGCGGTGACTTCGAGACAGCGCATTCTCACGGCTCTGGTCGCTCTCGTGCTGATGCTCTCGGCCGCCTTCTACGCCCTGGCTCAGCAGACCGGCGAGGCGAAGAAGAACCCGGCCGCTCCGGCCGGCGGTAAGCGTCACACGCTCGCGGCGACGCTCGAGACGGTCCAGTGGGGCTGGCTCGATCCGAAGGAGCCGCCGAAGCTCACCGTCGACTCGGGGGACACCGTCTCGATCGAGACGATGATGCACTCGCACGACAAGGTGCGTCCGGGGATCACGATCGACGAGATCGTCGCGCTGCGGCGCGCGAACCCGGGCGGCGGGCCGCATTCGATGACGGGCCCGATCTACGTCAACGGCGCCGAGCCCGGCGACGTGATGGAGATCCGCATCGTCAAGATCGTGCCCAAGCCGTTCGGGATCAACTTCAATCTCCCGGGGAAGGACTTCCCGACGATCGGCGCGCTGGCGGCTGAGATGCCCGACGGGTACGTCAAGTTCTTCACGCTCGATCTCAAGAAGCGCCAGGCGGAGTTCAACCCGGGGATCACGCTCGACCTCAAGCCGTTCCCCGGCACGCTCGCGGTCGGCATCGATCCCAACGACCCGTCGCCGCGCAAGGGCGGCGCGACTGATCCGATGGCGCCCGTCTCGACCTTGAGGCCGTGGAAGAACGGCTCGAACATGGACATCAACGAGCTGCAAGAGGGCTCCACGATCTTCATCCCGATCTTCCTCAAGGGCGGCCTGGTGTGGACGGGCGACTCGCACTGCCGGCAAGGCAACGGCGAGGTGAACCTGACCGCGCTCGAGTGCTCGTTTCGCGAGATCGCGCTGCAGCTCATCGTCCGCAAGGACATGAAGCTCGAGTGGCCGCGGATCGAGACCAAGACCCACTGGATCACGACCGGTTTCGACGAGGATCTCAACAAGGCGATGGTCAACGCGGTGCGCGAGGCCGTCGACTTCCTCGAGCAGCAGAAGCTGGTGCCGATGAACCGCTACGAGGCCTACGCGCTCAGCTCGATGGCCGCCGACTGCCGCGTGTCGCAGGTGGTGGACGTGCGCAAGGGCGTCCACTGCATGATCCCGAAGTCGATCTTCACCACGAAATCGTAGGTGCTGCGGGCGCTCGCCCTCGTCCTGCTCGCCGCGGCCCCGGCGCGGGGCGGCGGCGTGCTGGACGTCGTCACGACCTCGACGGACCTCAAGGCGCTCGTCGAAGCGGTGGGCGGCGAGCGCGTGAGCGTCGCGAGCCTGGCGCCCGCGCTCCACGAGCCCCACGCGGTCGACGTCACGCCGGGTCAGCTCGCGCGCCTCAAGTCGGCCGCGCTGTTGGTCCGGGTCGGTCTCGATCACGAGCCGTGGCTCGCCCGCGTTCGCACTACCGTACACGACCCCCGCTTCGCACCCGGCGGCCCGGGCGACCTCGACCTGTCCCGAGGGATCGATCTCCTCCAGGTCGAGACGCCGAAGATCAAGAGCGAGCCGGGCGCGCACGTGCACGGCTTCGGCAACCCCCACTACTGGCTCGACCCCGCCAACGGGCGGCCGATGACGCAGACCATACTCGAGGCGCTCGCGCGACTCTCTCCCGACGGACGTGAGGTCTTCGCGCGGAACCGGACCCGCTTCCTCGAACGACTCGACGCAAGCATTGCGCGCTGGACCGATATCATGGCGGCCCACCGCGGCGCGCGCGTGGTCGCGTACCACGACAGCTGGCCCTATTTCGCGCGGCGCTTCGGCCTCGTGGTCGTGGCCACCGTCGAGCCGGTTCCGGGCGTTCCGCCCTCACCCGCCTCCCTCGCCGCGCTGGCGACGAGCATGAAGGACGCCGGCGTGAGACTCCTGATCGTGGAGCCTTCCGCGGGCCACTCGATCGCGAGCCGCGTGGCGGCGTCGAGCGGCGCGCGTGTCATCACGCTCGTTCCCTCCGTCGGCGGCGATCCGGAGGCGCGGGACTACTTGCAGCTGTTCGAGCTCAACGTGCGGCGGCTCACCGAGGCGCTGGCCGGAGGCCGCTGAGGGTCGCGCGATGGTCGAGTTTCTGTGGGCGCCGTTCCTCGCCTGCCTCGTCCTGACCGCGATCCACGTCTATCTCGGCCTGCACGTGCTGGCGCGCGGCGTGATCTTCGTCGATCTGGCGCTCGCCCAGGTGGCGGCGCTCGGCGTCACGATCGCGTTCCTGGCCGGGCACGCGATCCAGAGCGAGGCCGCCTACTGGTACGCGCTCGCCTTCACGCTCGGCGGCGCCGCGCTGTTCGCGGCGAGCCGCACGCGCCGGGCGCCGGTACCCCAGGAGGCGATCATCGGCATCGTCTACGCCGTGTCCGCGGCGGCGGCCGTGCTCGTCGTCGATCGAGCGCCGCAGGGTGGCGAGCACATCAAGCAGATCCTGGTCGGGAGCATCCTCACCGTCACGCCCGCCGAGGTCGGCACCCTGGCGCTCCTCTACGCGCCGATCGGTTTCCTGCACTGGCTCGTCCGCCGCCCGCTGCTCGAGATCTCCTTCGATCCCGAGGGCGCCGGCGCGCGGCGCGCCGTGCGCGCGTGGGACTTCGTCTTCTACGCGTCGTTCGGCGTCGTCGTCACGAGCTCGGTGAGGCTCGCGGGCGTACTGCTCGTCTTCGCCTACCTGATCGTGCCGGCGACGGCCGCCGCGGCGCTCGCGCGCTCGGCCCGCGGCCGGCTACTCGTCGGATGGGCGCTCGGCATCCTGGTGAGCGTCGCCGGTCTCGTCGCCTCATGGGCGTGGGACCTGCCGACCGGGGCCACCGTGGTGGTGACGTTCGGCGTGCTGGTGGCCGCGGTTGCCACAGGGCTCGCGGTGCGCGCCGGCGCGCGAGCGACGCGCGAGCGCGGCCTCGAAGCCTTACGCGGCCCGGCCGTCGGGCTCTGTGCGGTCGTCGGGCTCGCCGGGCTCTTGCTCGTGCTCGTTCCGCGCATGGACCACTGGTGGCTCGACTGGCTGGAAGCGTCGGTACCAGTCGCTCAAACCCTGTTCCTGAACGCAGACGAGCGCGATACCCGTCGCGACACCGAGGAGGACGTCCGACGCAGCGTGGCCGAGCTCGAGCGGGTCCGCGCGATGCAACGCGAGGCTCAATGGGGCACGCGTCTGGTGACGGACGAGATGCGGGAGCGGATGCGGCAATATCTCGCGGGGCGTGCCGAGATCGTGGCGGGGGACCGGCTCGTGCTTCGTACGCTGCAAGCGCGCGCGCGGGCGCGGCAGCGCTGGTGGCTCGGAGTGCCGCTGCTGGTGCTCGGCGCGGGCGCCGCGCTCTGGCTGGCGCGGCGCCGGCCGGCTGCCTAGCGGGGGTAGGTGTAGAAGCCCTTTCCGGTTTTCCGCCCGAGCTGGCCGGCCATGACCATGCGCTTGAGCAGCGGCGGCGGCGCGTAGCGCGCCTCCCGGAACTCCTCGAACATCACCTCGGCGACGTACATCGTCGTGTCGAGGCCGACCAGATCGAGGAGCGTGAACGGGCCCATCGGGTAGCCGCACCCGAGCTTCATCGCCGCGTCGATGTCCTCGAGCGACGAGAGCCCGCTCTCGTACACGCGAATGGCGTCGAGCAGGTACGGCACCAGGAGACGGTTCACGATGAAGGCGGTCGAGTCCTTCGTCTGCACCGGCGTCTTGCCGAGCGCCTGCACCCACTCGGTGGCGGTCTTCACGGCGCTGTCGTCGGTCAGGATCGTGCGCACGACCTCGACGAGCTTCATGAGCGGCACCGGATTGAAGAAGTGAAGCCCGAGCACCTGCGCCGGGCGCCCGGTCGCCGCCGCCATCGCGGTCACGTTGCACGAGGAGGTGTTCGACGCGAGGATCGCGTGCGGCGCGCAGATCTTGTGGAGCCTGGCGAACGTTTCGTTCTTGAGCGCCTGATTCTCGGTCATCGCCTCGACGACGAGATCGCACCCGCTCATGTCATCGAGTCGTGTGGTCCCGGCGATGAGCGCCAGCGCCGCGTCTTTGGCCTTCGCCTCGATCTTGCCGCGGCTCGCGAGCCCTTCGAGCGTCTCACGCAGGCGTCCGAGCCCGCGCTTCACCAGATCGTCGTTGGCCTCGACGAACAGAACCTCGAATCCGGCCTGGGCCGCGACCTGGACAATGCCCGAACCCATGAGACCACAGCCGATGACGCCGACGTTCTTGATGGTCATGACGCTGGAAGGAGTCGCTTACTTCCGAACGCGACCGGGCAGAGACGGGAACTCGTAGTGCGTGCCGGGAGGACAGGGATTTCTCACCGTGATCGTGACCGAGCCGTAGCGGACGCTTCCGTCGGGCTGGATCTCGCCGTCCGGACGGCGCGCCGGCGGTCCGGGCTCTTTCATCGCCCGATCGAACGCGGCGTCGCGCGACTCGGTGATCGGCGCCACGACGCTGAGCAGCATCGACGCGCTGATCGGCGACTTCGCCTCGTCGGCGAGCACCGGCGCAATCGACGTACCGACCAGGATGAGCGCACCCGCGAACGCTGCGATCTTATTCATAGACGATGAGTGAATGGAGCGTGTGCTCCTTCAGCTTGTCCCGTCCGTGCAGAAACGCAAGCTCGATCATGAACGCCACTCCGACGACCTGCCCGCCGAGCTGGCGGATCAGCCGCAGGGTTGCCCCCATCGTACCACCGGTGGCGAGGAGATCGTCGACGGCCAGCACGCGTTGGCCGGGTTTGATCGCATCCTCGTGGACCGCGAGCGCGTCGCGTCCGTACTCGAGCTCGTATTCGACCTCGATGGTCTTGCCCGGGAGCTTGCCGAGCTTGCGCACGGGAACGAAACCGGCGTTGAGCTGATGCGCGAGAGCCCCACCGAGAATGAAGCCACGCGACTCGATTCCGACGACGACGTCGACGCGCTCTTTCCGGTACCGCTGCACGAAGGTGTCGATGACGTAACGGAACGCCGGGCCGTCCTTCAGGAGCGTGGTGATGTCCTTGAAGAGAATGCCTTCGGTCGGGAAGTCCTTGATGTCGCGGATCTTCCCCTTGAGCTCGCCGGTGTCCATCGCGGGCTATCTTACATCGATGCCGCGGTGCGCAAGCCGCCAATGTGTCCGAAGCCGTGGCACCGTGACACCGTTTGCCGCCTGAACGTCAGGGCGCTGACGGCCGCGTCCAATCGCTCGGAACGGCTCAAAACCCCGGTTTTTCAGCCGCGGTCCCGATCCGGGTCGCCGTGGCACCCTCCTTGCTTCCCCCCACGCCGGCAAGGTCGCTCTGAGGAGGAGCATCGATGTTGCTTCCCGAACAAGTGCAGCGCCTGGTCGAACTGGCCCTGGCGGAGTTCGCGCCGGAGTGGCAGGTCACGGGCCTATGTTCCGAGCTGAGCCTGCACAATCCCGATCACTGGGTCTCGGGCCTCGGGACGTTCGGGCTCATCCTGCGAAATCGTCAGAGCCGCAGTGCCAAAGTCCTCGGCTGGCGAAGCGGCGATCTCAGGAGCGCGACCTACCACCGCGGCATCTCGTATCGCGTCCTCGAAGCGTACGCCGACCGCATCACGGATCCGATTCGCCGCTACTTCGAAGAGATCGGCCTCATGATGCCCGGGCGCGTCTCGCCGCGCGCCCAGACGGCCACCGCCCGCTCGAGCATCAACTACGCCGGCTAGCTCTCCAGCCGCTCGATGGCCGCCGGCAGCTCGGCGAGCCTCGCGATGACGAGATCGGGTCGGACCGAATTCCTCCGGAGCGACGCCGAGGTCACCTGGATCACGCGCATCCCCGCCGCCAGGGCCCCCTGCACATCGAGGATCGGGTCGTCACCCACGTGCACGGCGGTTGCCGCGTCGCCGCCGATCGCCCGCAAAGTCAGCGCGAAGATCTCCGGCGCGGGCTTTCGAATGCCTACCTCGTCGGAAAACGTCGTCTGCTCGAAATAGCCGAGCAGCCGAAACTGGCCGAGCAGCTGTCGGAGCGTCGTACCCGGGGTCCGCATGATGTTCGACACGAGCGCGAGCTTGTAGCCTGCTCCCTTGAGCGTCTCCAGCGCGGCGAGCGCGCCGTCGTCGACGGCCGGCGGCAGCAGCAGGATCGGGCGGGCGTACGCGTCGACCAGCGCCGTGAGGAGCGCCGGCGGGACGCGGCGCGGGAGGCCCGGATCGACTCCGGCCAGGATCGCACGGACGTGGTCGACGGCCGGAACGTCCCGGTGCGTGGCCCAGACGCGGCTGAGATGGGCGCCCGACTCTTCGTAGGCGCGATCGAGCGCTGAGCCCGATGCCGACAGGCCCGCGGCCCCCAGCAACGTTTGAAAGTCGGCCATGCGTCGTTTCTTGTACCGGTTGTCGCTGGCTGGACCGTCGAACAGCAGCGTGCCCCAGAGGTCGATCGTGATCGTTTCGACCTTCACCCTTCACCTTTCACCGCTGAAATTCGCCGATCGTTTTCCCAAATAAGCGTTCATACCCTCGCGCGGCTCGCCGGTCGCGTACGCGGTGGCGAACGCATTGATCCCATAGCGCACCGCAGTCGCGAGGTCGGTCTCGCGCCAGCGGACGATCAGCTCCTTTTGCAATCGGATCGCCTCGGGGCCGCTCGCGAGGATGGCCGCGACGAATTCCTCGGCGGTGGCACGCAGGCGGTCGTCGGGCACGACCCGGTTCACGAGGCCCCAGTCGAGCGCCTGTGCAGCGCTGATCGGCGCGCCCGTCAGCAGCATCTCGGCCGCGCGTCCGGCGCCGATCATCGGCGACAGCAACGCGGCCTGGATCACCGACGGGACGCCGACGCGCACCTCGGGCAGGCCGAAGGAGGCGCTCGCCGCCGACACCCGGAGATCACACGCGAGCGCGAGCTCGAAGCCGGCGCCGAGACACGGGCCGTTCACGGCGGCAATCACCGGGAACGGAGCCCGGTGCACGGCAGCGATCGCGTCGTGGAGCGTCGTGATCAGATCGCGCGTCCGGCCGGTGTCGAGATCGCGCAGCACGCGCACGTCCATCCCCGCAGTGAACGCGCGGCCGCTTCCGACCACCACGGCCACCCGCGTCGCGCGATCGGCCGCCAGCTCGGAGAACGTGTCGTGTACGGCTCGGATCAGGGTCGGTTCGAAGAGGTTGAGCGGCGGACGATCGAGCGTGCACCAGACCGCGGCGCCCGCGCGCTGGAGGGTGAGTGGAGCCCCCACTAGTATCGGCGCATCGAGGGGTCAACGGTGCGGGCCCAGTAGTCCAGCCCGCCGTGGAGGTTCTTGACGTTCTTGAAGCCGCGCTGCCTCAGGTAATCGGCGACGGCGGCGCTCCGGACCCCCTGATGGCAGTAGACGACGATCTCGTCATCGGCGTTCAGCTCATCGACCCGCAGCTCGATCTCCTCGATCGGGATGTGCACGGCGTTTTCGAGCCGACAGAGGCGCGTCTCCCAGTCCTGGCGGACGTCGAGCAAGAGGGGCCGATCGCTTCCGGCCAGACGCGTTTTGAGGTCCTGCGGCGAAATCTCGTCCATCTCGATTGCTCCGCTAGCGGGGCGCCGGACGGCCGACCAGAAAATCGACGAGCCAGCCGTTCACCGCCTCGACGTGTTCGATCTGCGGGAAGTGCCCGCACGCATCGACCCAGCGAACGGCCGCGTGCCGGAGCACTCCGGCGACTTCCGCGCAGTGCTCGGCGGGCACCACGCGGTCCTGGCGGCCGTGGATCAGCAGCACCGGCAACTGGAGAGTCGTCAGCGCGCGCCGATAGTCCTCGGCATGCGTCTCGAAATCGACCCGCACGTCGCGCAGCGTCGCCAGATAGGCCGCGCGCGCCACGCCGTCGGTGCGGGTCGCGTAGCTGTAGTCGATGAAGTAGTCGACCTCGCGCCGGTCGGGCGCGTGGAAACAGCGCGCGAGCGCGGCCTTGTAGAGCCGCGCGTTCCCGCCGAGCGACAGGATCTCGCCGAGACCGCGCAGCGCGACGAGCCGGTAGATCCACGACGGACGGTAGCAGCACCCGGGGACGATGGCGCCGACGAGCGCCAGCCGCTCGACCCGCGACGGATGCGTCAATGCGAGCGTGATCGAGACGGCGCCGCCGAGTGAATGGCCGACGAGCGAGGCCTGCGCGAGCCCGAGCGCGTCCATGAATCCACGCAGCGCGTTCGCGAAGTATCCGAGGCGATAACTCGTGCGCGGTTTTGCGGAATCGCCGAAGCCCGGAAGGTCGACGGCGAACACCGTGGCGCGGCCGGCGAGCGGGCGCACGTTGTGGCGCCACGACTCGGCGAATCCGCCCAGACCATGGACGAAGATGACGGCGGGTCCGCGCCCCTCGACGACATAGTGCAAGCGGAGCCCGTCGACTTCGCCTCCGCGCAGCTGCAGTTCCGGCATGGGGCTACGATTCTACCAGACCGACAGGGCCCTCAGGTGAAGAGGTCGAGCGGTGTGGACTCGCTCGCCGTCGGCTGGCCCAGGAGCCGTTTCATCATCAGGGCGTTCTTCACCGGATAGTCGCGGTTGTTGTTGTTGAACGAGATGAAGACATCCTCGGTCTCCCCGCTTACCGCTTCGATTTCCGGCAGTAGCGCCCGCAGCTCGTCCTCGCTGTAGAGGTAGTCGTACTTCTCCCGCACCGACGGCTCCTCGCCCCGGAGCTGGCGCAGCCATCCCGCCGCGTTGCGGCCGTGGAGGCGGAACACCGCCGTCGGCGCCGTCACCGTCGTCACGCGGGGTATGGCGGCGCCCCCCGACGGCGCGTCGACGATCACGTGAGCCAGGCGCGCGTCGCTCAGGGCGCGCAGGGTGTCGTCGACGTGATCGGGCAGCCACGAGCGATGACGGAACTCGATCGCGATCGTGAAGCCCGGCAGCCGAGCCGGGAGCGACGCCAGGTACTCGAGCCGGTCGGCGGCGAAGTGCACCCACGGCGCGAACTGGAACAGCACGTAGCCGAGCTTGCCGGCCTCGGCGATCGGCCCGACGGCGGTACGGAACAGAGCAAAGGCGCGATCGAGGGCTTCGGGCGAGAAGCTCGTCGCGTCGATCTCACCGCGGCGCGTGCGCCGGGGCGCGCGCGGCAGGAGGGCGGTCAGATCGGCCGGCACGGTCTCGGCGCGGGGATGATGGCCGGTCATGAGCGAGTACGCCTTCACGTGGAAGACGAAGCCCGGGGGCGTCCGCTCGGCCCATCGCTGCGTATTGCGGATGTCCGGGATCGCGTAGTACGAGCTGTTGACCTCGACGACGTCGAAGACGCTCGCGTAGTGCCGCAGCCGCGCCTCCGCCGACATCGACTTGCGCGGATAGAAGGCGCCGGACTCGATGAGCGCCGGGTCGGCCCACGCACAGATCCCGACGCGGATACGCCTGCTCACGCTCGACGATCGTCCCCCCTAGACGATCTTCTCGTAGATGCCGGGCGGGATCACGCGATAGACGTGAATCGGCTGGGAGACGTTCTTGAACGTCCGCTCGCCGAGACTCTCGAGCACGAAGTGCGCGCGGATCCGCTCGGCGGTGGTGGGGCCCACGACGATCTCGCCGCTCTGGGCCGAGCCGGCGAACCGCGCCGCCACGTTGGTGGTCGGCCCGGTGGCGGTGAACGTCCAGCGCTGCCCCGCCGCGGTGCCGAGCTTGGTGGCGCCGACCAGCGCCTCGCCGGTGTTGATGCCCATGTGGAGCTGGATCGCCGGGAAGATCCCGCCGTATTCCTCGTTCAGCGTCGAGGTCCGCTGGTGGATGGCGAAGGCCGCCCGTGTCGCGTTCAGCGCGTGGTCGGTCGAGCTGCGCTCCGACTGGAAGATGACCATCAGGCCGTCGCCGGCCGTCTCGTTCACGTCGCCGTGGTGGCTCTGAATGATCTCCAGAAAGCTCGAGAAATAGGTCTGCACGAGCTGATTGAGGCGCTTGGCGTCGAGCTGCTCGGAGAGCTTCGTGTAGCCGGCGATGTCGAGGAACACGACCGAGACCTCGACCGTGCGCTTCTCGAGCTCGGTCGCGTTCGGGTTCCGCTCGAGGAGCTTCTTGACGGCGTCGGGCACGAATTTCGACAGCTCGCCCTTGAGCTGCTCGAGCAGCGCCAGTCGCTGGCGCGACTCCTGGAGGTTCTGGAGCGCGGTCTCCAGCTCCTTGTTCTTGGTCGCCAGCTCGGTGTGGGCCTGGGCGAGCCGCGACGTCATGTCGTTGAACGCGCCGCCGAGCTCGCCGATCTCGTCGCGCGCCTGGGCCGGCGCCCGCGCCTCGAAATCGCCGTCGCCGATGCGCCGGGCGACCGCCGAGAGTGCCACGATCGGGCGGACGACGACGGAGCTCATCGCCACCGTCAAGACGGCCGCGGCGGCCAGGATGGTCAGCACGGCGATGAGGATCTGGCGGTTCCGGTGGCGGCGGACCTCGCCGAAGACCGGCTCCATCGAGGTCGCGACCCGCACCACCGCGCGCACCTGGTGATCGCTGCCGTGGCAGCCCTGACACTTCTCCTTGTTGAGGATCGGATAGTGCTGCGTGAAGAGCGAGACGCCGTTCTCGACCTCCAGCGACTCTTGGGTGGTCAGGGTCTCCAGCGCCCGGGAGAAGAGCGGGCCCGTCATCGTCGCGCCCGGCGCCCGCTGCATCTTCGCGATGTTCTTCATGACGTCGTCCGAGAGCCCGGCCGTGCGGGCGACTTCGGTGGCGGTCGCGAGGTCGGTGAACGCCTCGACGCCGTTGCGACGATAGATCATCAGCGATTCGAGCGGGGCCGCGTCGGCGACCGGGTGGGCCCGCAGGTCGCGGAGCTCCTGGATGAGACTGCGGGTGACGTCGGGCCGCTCCTGCAACATCGCGGCCTCGATGCTGGCCACGACCGTCTGGGTGAGCCGTCGGACCGCCTGCTTGTTCTGCTCGACGAGTGCCGCCGACTCGCGCTGGATCGTCACGATCGTCGAGATGCCGAACCCGACGATCAGGACCGCCACGATCAGCAGGGTGATCTTGAGCGCCAGCCGGGACCGGAACATCATGCGCGTGCCGGCATTATAGGCCCGGTGTAGAATTCGACCGATGGCCGCGCCACGGGACAGCTTCGAGGAGTTCGAGGCGACCAGCCTCTTCTGCCCGCGCTGTCGCCGCGCGACGCCGGCGCGCAAGAAGCTGCTGCTCGTGCTCCCCTCGGGCAGCAAGTACGACTACGTGTGCGCCGAGTGCGGCACCGCCGTCGGCGGCAAGACGGACAACGACCCGAGCGAGTTTCACCGCACGATTCCCCCACCCACCCGACGACTGCCGCCGCGCCCGCGCTGATCCGCCTCCGCTCTCGGTAACTCTGCGTTGTTTCAGTCGTTCCACCGCGGGAAACTGCCCCTGCCGGTTGTGGATATCCGGAACGAACCAACAGCCTGTTGCGTTAGTCCATCGGCCCATGCAATACTGCCAGAACTTCAGTTTCACCTTCCCGCAGTCACAGCTGAATCAGGTCGGTCGCGCAAAGAACACTTAAGGAGGGAGTGCATGCGCAGACTTAACAGAGTGCTCGCGAGCTTGACGTTGGTCGGCGCGATCGCCCTTGGAGGAGTCGTGCTGACGCGCCAGGTCCTGGCTGTCGCGAACGAGGCCAACTCCGAGCGGTTGAGCCGGGCGGTCCTGGCGTACATCGGTGAGAAGAACCCGAGCGCGCCCATCAAAGCCTTCCAGCACTTTCCGGAAGTCCTGTTCGTCGAGAGCGAGCGCACCCAGATCGACCACTGCATGGCGCTCGCGCAGGCAGAGGTCGAGTCGGAGTTCCGCCACGACGCGGTCGGCAACGCCGGAGAAGTAGGACTGTTCCAGACCTTGCCGTCGACGGCGGCTCTGTTCGAATCGAAAGTCGGCCCCTTCAAGCGTCCGGTCCTCAAGGGACAGCGCGACCTCGGTGACCTGGCGATCCCCACGGTGAGCACGAAGTTCGCGATGGCCTACCTGCGCGACATCATGACCCGCAAGCCGAACATCAAGGAGGCCCTGACCGAATACAACGGCGGCCCCGCCGGGCGTCATCCGGCCTATTACCGCATGGTGATGGGCACTTACGTGGAGATTCTCGAGCGCACCGATCTGAAGTGCCGCTATCAGCCGGCGCCGAAGCGTGCGCCGGTGATGGCGCTCCTCGCCCGCGTCTAGGGCTCGGAGACGGGCGGCGTAGCGCGTGCGCTTCCTTCCTGAACGAAGAAGCGCCCGCGCGCCCGCGCCAGCACCTCGGAGCTCGCCAGCTTCTCGATCACGCCCTCGACGTCGACGTAGCGGTCGTGGTCGTCCCGCGCGGTCAAGCGCCCACGCCCCAGGAGCGGCGTCTCGAGAGGGACTGGCTTCACGAAGCGCACGGTGATCTCGCCGGTGACGGAGAGACGGCCGGTCGCGCGGAACGCCGCCCCGGCCAGGATCTCGTCGAGATAGGTCGTGACGATCCCGCCATGCACCGCGCCCCGCGGCCCCTCGAAGCGCCGGGCCACGAAGACCGGCGCCAGCACACCCTCGTCGGTCTTGAAGCACCGGACGCGCAAGCCGATCGCGTGCTCGGGGCCGCAGCCGAAGCACTCGGCGAAGAGATCGCCCGCCGTCGTCGTGAGGAATTGCTCCTCGAGCGCCGCGAAGCGGGCGCCAAACGCGTCGGGAAGCGCGACCGTCACAGCGCGTCGATCCCGCGAGCGAGCGTGAAGTCCTTCGGCGTGAGCCCGCCGTCGGAGTGAGTCCACACCGAGACCGTGACCTCGTTGTAGCGAATCGTCATGTCGGGATGGTGGTTCGCCCGTTCGGCGAGTGCCGCCACCCAGTTGACGAAGACCATCGCGGCCTTGAAATCAGGGAACCGATAGGTGCGCTCGATCGCCTGGCCGGATCGCTTCCAGCCCGGCGTCTGCGCCAGCTCGGCCGCGACCTGCGCCTCGCCGAGCGGGCTCACCGCGACACCCCGCGCCGGACCAGCGGCGCCCATTCGTCCAGCGATCGCGTCGACTTGCCCACCACCTTCGCCTCGTCGTCCCAGCGCCGCAGCGCGACCGCGTCGCCCGCCCACCGATGCCGCGCGAAGCGTGCGGCGTCGTCTGCGGACATGACGCCGCCCTGGAGCCCCAAGGTGTGGCGGGAGACCGGTGAGAGGCGGGCGAAGTACGCGGCTTGGGTCGCGCACAGATAGCGCTTGGCGTCGGCGTGCATACGCACGCACCAGGCGACCCGCTCGGGCACCCAGGGCGCGAGCAGATCGGCGCCGACCTCGTGATGGCCCCGCGCGCTCGGCCCGACCCTTGTCGCCTCCAGGGTGTCGGCCACGAGCGACTGGTCGATCGCGTAGCGGCCGACGTCGTGCAGCAGGCAGGCGAGCTGGAGCTCCTCGTCGGCCGCGCCGTCGCGCGCGAGCTCGGCGCACTGGAGCGCGTGCTCGAGCTCGGACACGACCTCGCCGCCGTATCGCCGGGCTCCGGAACGCGCCAGCGCGTCGAGGAGCCGGTCGGCCATCGCGGTCATACCTTCGCGAACTTTTGCAGCGAGCGGATCTCGCGCGGCGGCTTGAGGTCGCGGCCGAGGGCGGTCCACGACACTTCGGCCACGTAGAGGTCGCCGCGCGAGTCGACGACGCACCCGTGCGGAGCGATGAACTCGCCGGGTTTCTCTCCGGCGAAGCGGCCGCCGATCCGGCCCACCAGCTCGCCCTTGAGCGTGACGATGCTGACGCGGGCGCCGATATTGGGCACCTCGGCGCTGACCGCCAGCGCCGCCGGCAGCTCACCGACGTAGAGGAGGCCCCCGTTGCGCCGGTCGGAGAAGAGTCCGCACGGGCGGTAGAGATTGCTGAGCTGGGTCAGGTACTTGCCCTTGTCGTCGAAGATCTGGACCCGGTGATTCTCACGGTCCGCGACGTACACGCGCCCTTCGGCGTCGGTGGCGATATTGTGCGGGATGTTGAAGCATCCCGGGTCGGTACCCGGCTCGCCCCATGAAAAGAGCAGGCGGCCCTTGGGATCGTACTTGTGCACGCGCGAGTTCCCGTATCCGTCCGACACGTAGAGATCGCCGTTCTTCGGACACAGCGCGACGTGGGTCGGCCGGTTGAACGGCTTGCCGCCGTGCAGCGACGAGGGCTTGTCCGGATCGCCGAGCGTCAGCAGGAGCTTGCCCTCGGGCGTGAACTGCCGCACGGTATGGTGCAGATCGTCGGTGAGCCAGAGCGTCCCATCGGGGCCGATCGTGATTCCGTGGGCGCGCCGGAACACTCCCTCGCCCCACGATCGCAAGAATTTCCCCTCGCGGTCGAACACGATCACCGGGTGCTCGCCGCGATTGAACACGTACACGTCGTCCCTGGCATCGACGGCCACGCTCGTCGACTCCACGTACGACCACCCCTCGGGCAGTCGCCCCCACCCCTCGACCGGACGGTAGTTCATGCGTGTGACCTCCCCCGGATCCGCGCCTATACTGCCACAACGCCCGACGACAATCTCATGACGCCCATCGGCCTTTCCGTCAAACGTCGCGAAGATCGGCGCTTTCTCACCGGACGCGGCCGCTACGTGGACGACCTGCGGCTGCCCGATCTGCTCCACGCGGCGATCGTCCGGAGCCCCCACGCCCACGCCCGCATCCTCGAGGTCGACGCGCGTCGCGCCATGGCGCAGCCCGGCGTGGTCGTGGTGCTCACGATCGCGGACCTGCCGGAGTGCGCCGGCGCGGTGCCCCCGCTCGTGCCGTCACCGCGGCTCAGGCCCTATGCCCAGCCGGCACTCGCGGGCCCGAAGGTTCGCTACGCCGGTGAAGCGCTCGCGGTGGTGGTCGCGGACGACGTCTACCGCGCCACCGACGCCGCGCACGCGGTGGACGTCCGCTACGACGTGCTGACCGCGGCGGCGACGGTCGACGCCGCGCTCGCAATGGGCGCGCCACGGGTCTTCGACGAGTGGCCCGACAACGCCGCCGGCCCGTCCGACGGCGTCGTCGGCGACGTCACCCGCGGCTTCGCGGACGCTCACGTGATCGTCGAAGCGCGTCTCAGCGTGCCGCGCGTCGCCGCGATGCCGATCGAGCCCCGCGGCGTGCTGGTGCAGCCCGAGGCGCCGGACGGCCGTCTGACGATCTGGACTTCGACCCAGGTCCCGTTCGCCGTGCGCGCCGCGATCGCCTCGGCCCTCGGGCTCGCCGAGGAGCAGGTGCGTGTGATCGCGCCCGACGTCGGGGGCGGCTTCGGCGCCAAGGGTCACGTCTATCCCGAGGACGTTCTGCTGGCCGCGGTGGCGCGCCGGCTGCGGCGGTCCGTGAAGTGGATCGAGACCCGTCGCGAGCACTTCCTGGCGACGGCGCCCGACCGCGACCAGCGCCATCGAGCGCGGCTCGGCGTGGCCCGGGACGGCGCGATCGCCGCGGTGGAGACCGAGTTCACCCGCGACGGCGGCGCGTATCCCGTCATCGGCGACGTGATCACCCTGAACACGATCAACCACCTACCCGGGCCGTACCACATCGCGCACCTCAAGGGATCCGCGGTCAACGTGGTGACCCACAAGACCTTCACCGCCGCGTATCGTGGCGCCGGGCGACCCGAGGTCGCCTACGTGCTCGACCGGCTTCTCGATCGCGCCGCGCGCCGGAGCGGAATCGATCCCGCGGCGCTGCGGCGGCGCAACCTCATTCGCGCCGACGAGATGCCCTACACGACGGGACTCCGGTACCGCGACGGCGTGCCGATCGTGTACGATCCCGCGGATTACCCAGCCGCGTTCGACCGCCTGCTCGCCCGGTTCGGCTACGACGAGTGGCGTACCACCCAGAAATCGCGCCGGGCGACGCAACAACCTATCGGTATCGGCCTCTCGGCGTACCTCGAGGGCACGGGCATCGGGCCATTCGAGGGCGCCGACGTGCGGATCGATCCGAGCGGGACGATCTATCTCCAGATCGGCGTCTCCTCGCAGGGCCAGGCCCACGAGACCACGCTGGCGCAGGTGTGCGCGGCCGAGCTCGGCGTGGACACCGAGCGGGTCGTCGTCGTGGGCGGCGACACCGCCGTCGTCGGCTACGGCAACGGCACCATCGCGAGCCGCGTCGCGGCGGTGGCGGGGCCGGCTGTCGCGCGCACCTCGCGCGAGGTCGCGCGGAAAGCGCGGCTGGTCGCCGGCGAGCTCCTGGAGTGCGCGCCGGCTGACGTCGTGCTCGCCGACGGCCGCGCGCACGTCGCCGGCATGACCGGGCGCGCTGTCGAGATCGGGCAGCTGGCACGCGCGTCGCTGAGGAGCCCTACCCTGCTGCGCGAGGGCGCCCCGGGCCTTCACGCGTGCGCGTTCTTCCGGCCGGAGACGGTCACCTGGGCGTTCGGCGCCCACGCCTGCGCCCTCGAGGTCGACGTCGAGACGGGCGAGCTGCGCCTCTTGCGCTACGTGGCCGTACACGATTGCGGCCGTCCTCTCAACCCGATGGTCGTCGAGGGCCAGCTTCACGGTGGGATCGTCCAGGGGATCGGCGCCGCGCTGGCCGAGGAGCTCGTCCACGACGGCGCCGGCCAGCTCGTGACGGGCTCGCTGATGGAGTACGGCCTGCCGAGGGCCGACCAGGTGCCGCCGCTCGACGTGATCGCGCTCGACTTTCCCTCGACGCGTAACGAGCTGGGCGTCAAGGGCGTCGGCGAGAGCGGCATCATCTCGCCGGTGCCGGCGATCGCCAACGCGGTCGAGGACGCGCTGGCCGATCGCGGCGTCGAGATCACTCGAGTGCCGCTGACGGCCGCCAGTCTCTGGGACGCGATCCGGAGCGCTCGGCCGCCGGCGGGATCCCGCTAGTCCCCGTTCCACCCTTCCGCGCGTCCGGCGCGTATAACCGACCGAGATGGACGAACGCGCGTTCGCCCGCACCGCCGAAGAATACGCGACCCGGCTCTTCGCGGTGGCCTACCGACTGCTCGGCAACCGGTCCGACGCGGAGGACGCCGTCCAGAGAGCGTTGCTGAAGGCCTACGAGGCGCGCGAGTCGTATTCGAGCCGGTGGGCGGTGTCGACGTGGCTCTATCGCGTGCTCACGAACGTCTGCATCGACGAGCTCCGCCGCCGCCGACGCACCCCGCCCGAGCCGTTGCCGCGCGCGCGAGCGGCCACGGCGGTCGAGCGGCTGGATCTGACGCGCGCGCTCGACACGGTGCCGCGCGAGGCGCGCGTGCTGCTCGCGCTGCACTACGTGAATGGTCTCGGCTATCGCGAGCTCGCGACCATCAGAGGGATCTCGGTCAACACGGTCAAGAGTCAGCTCGCGCGAGGCAAGGCGATCTTGAAGCGAGCGCTGGAGGGATAGCGACATGGATCGGATCGACACGATGCTCGAAGAGTTCTTCAAGCCCGACGCGCCGCCCCGGCTTTCGGAGCGGCTCCTGGGAAGCCTCAAGACCGGGCCGGCGGGCCTCGAGAAGCTGGCCGACCGGTTCAGGATCGACGCGACCGAGCGCGGCGTGGTACGGCTTCATCCTGGACGGGGTGACCACGGCGCGACCGCCCGCGCTCGCGCTCACGCCGAGCGCGCCCGGCGGGAGCTGCGCGAATACCTGGCGGGCCGGCGCACGTTCTTCACGGTGGCGGTCGACCTCGGCGGCGTCGGGGAGTTTCAGTCCCGCGTGCTGGCCGAAGCCCTCCGCATTCCGTTCGGCGAGGTCGATTCCTATTCGGCCCTCGCGCGACGGGTGGGCCATCCGCGAGCCGCCCGCGCGGTCGGCAACGCGCTCGGGGCCAACCCGGTGCCGGTGATCGTTCCCTGCCATCGCATCGTGCGCGGCGACGGAACCTGGGGCCACTACGCGTTCGGCGGCGCGATGAAGACCCAGCTCCTGCGGCTCGAGCGCACGACCCCTGCGTTGATCGGCTGCACGAGCACGCGGATCATCTGCCGGCGCGGCTGCGCCCACGAGCAGCGGGTGGGCGAGGCGAACCGGGTCGTCTTCGCCTCGGTGGCCGACGCCGCGAGCGTGGGATATCGGCCCTGCCGCGTGTGCCGCCCGCCGCGTGCGGCGTGAACGACGGAGTCCATGTGTTAGGATCCCGGCGATGCGAAGGCTCCTGCTCGCGACGCTGCTGTTCGCCCTGGGCGCGGCGGCCCCCGCGACCGCCCAGCTCCCGATCTTCGACGCTCACGTCCACTACGGCCGCCCCGATTGGGACGTGTACTCGGCTGACCGCGCGCTCGCGATTCTGCGCGCGGCGGGCGTGCGCCGGGCGATCGTCTCCAGCACGCCCGACGACGGCACGCTGAAGCTCTACGAGAAAGCGCCGAAGACCATCGTTCCGTTCCTTCGGCCGTACCGGACGCGCGACGACATGGGGAGCTGGCACAGCGATCCCGGCGTGCAGTCCTACGTCGAGGAGCGGCTCAAGCGGGGGATCTACCGCGGCATCGGCGAGTTCCATCTGAGCGCCTCCGGCGCCGGGGGGCCCACCGTCAAGCGGTTCGCCGAGCTGGCGGCCGATCGCGATCTATTCCTCCAGGCTCACGTCGACGACGGCACGATCGAGAAGCTCCTGACGCTCTATCCCAAGACGCGCTTCCTGTGGGCGCACGCCGGCATGTCGTCGTCTGCGTCCACGGTCGGAGGCCTTCTCGCGCGGTTCCCGAAGCTCTGGGTCGAGCTCGCGCTGCGCACCGACGTCGCGCCGGGCGGCACGCTCGATCCGGAGTGGCGCGCGGTCTTCGTGAAGCATCCCGATCGCTTCATGGTGGGCACGGACACGTGGGTCACATCGCGCTGGGAGGCGATGCAAGGCTACCATCGCGACGTCCAGACCTGGCTCGGCCAGCTGCCCCGAGACGTCGCAGAGGCGATCGCCTGGAAGAACGGCGAGCGGTTGTTCCCGATGCCCTAACTCGGCTCAGAAGAGATGACACGCGACCATGTGATTGGGGACGATCTCTTTCTCTTGCGGCTCGACCTCTGCGCACTGGGGCATGACGAACGGGCAGCGAGGATGAAAGCGGCAGCCCGACGGGGGATTGATGGGCGACGGGACTTCCCCCGTGAGAATCATCTCCTCTCGCACGATGTCCGGGTGAGCCGGGAGGGCGGCCGAGAAGAGGGCCTTGGTGTAAGGATGCGCCGGATTCTTGAACAACTCTTCCGTCTTGGCCCGTTCCACGATCTTGCCCAGATACATGACCGCGACCTCGTGGGCCATGTAGCGGGTCGTCGCCAGGTGGTGAGCGATGAGCAGATAGCTCACGCCGAATTGCTTCTGGAGATCCACGAGCAAGTTCATGATCTGCGCTCGAATGGAAACGTCCAGGGCCGAGACGGGCTCATCCAGAATGATGAGCTTCGGATCTGACACGAGGGCGCTGGCCACGGCAATGCGCTGGCGCTGGCCGCCGCTGAACTCGTGGGGGTAGAGCTTCGCCTGCTCCGGGCGCAGACCCACCCGGTTGAGGATCTCGGCGACGCGGCCCTTGACCTCCCGAGCGGACACCCCCCGATTCACCACCAGCGGCTCAGCCACGATCTCCTGCACCCGCATGCGAGGGCTCAGGGAAGACCAGGGGTCTTGAAAGACCGCCTGCACGATCGTCCGGTATTCTTTCAGCGCCTCACCATTCAACGCGTGGACATCTTTCCCATCGACGAACACCTCGCCGGAGGTGGGCTCTTCTAGACGCAGGATGAGCTTGGCGGTCGTCGTCTTGCCACAGCCGGACTCGCCCACGATAGCGAGGGTCTGCCCGGGTTGAATCGAAAAGCTGATGCCGTCCACGGCCTTGACCCAGCCGACGACCGTCGACCAGAGCATGCCCTGGGTGACGGGGAAATGTTTCACCAGCCGCTGAGCCCGGAGAATCGGCTCGGCTTGCATGCCCTATTCCAGCCTCCAGCAGTCGGCGGTGTGGCCCTCGCGCACCGTGAACGACGGAGGATACTGACGCCGGCAACGCTCGTCGGCCTGGGGGCACCGAGCTTCGAACCGACACCCCACGGGCAAATCCCAGAGGGCGGGGGGCTGGCCGGTGATCGAATAGAGCCGCTCGACGCGTTCGTCCATGGTGGGCACGGAGTTCAGCAGGGCTTGTGTATACGGATGAGAGGGATGATTGAAAATATCCCGTACCGAGCCGCTCTCCACGGCACGGCCCGCGTACATCACCATGACGCGATCGCACATCTTCGCCACGATGCCGAAGTCGTGCGTGATGAAGATCAGCGCGAGGTTGGTTTCCTCTTGAATGTCGCGCAGCAGGCGCAGGTATTGAGCCTGGATGGTCACGTCCAGCGACGTGGTGGGCTCGTCGGCGATGATGACTCGCGGCTCGCAGGAGATGGCGATGGCGCCGACCACGCGCTGCTTCATGCCGCCGCTGATCTGGTGCGGATAGTCCTGCACCCGACGCTCGGGTGCCGCCACGCGCACCTGCTTCAAGCCATCGATCGCCCGCCGCACGAGCGAGCGATGGCCGTCTCGATGATGGATCTGGATGGCTTCGATCAGCTGGTTGCCGATGGTGAACACGGGATTGAGGGAGGTCTGCGGGTCCTGGAGAATCATGGAGATGCGCCGGCCCCGGATGGCCCGCATCTCGCGCTCGCTCTTGTCCAGGAGATTTTCCCCCTGGAGCACGATCTTTCCCTTGACGATACGGGCCGCCGGCCGAGGCACCAGTCTCAGCAACGACAGGGCGGTCATGGTTTTTCCACACCCCGACTCGCCCACGATACCCAGAGCTTCTCCCTCGCGCAGAAAGAAGCTCACCCCGTCGACGGCCTTCACCACACCCCACCGCGTAAAGCAGTAGGTGTGCAGGTCCTCGACTTCCAGAATGACATCACCGATCTGTCTGGGCATCAAGGTACTCAGGAAGTCAGCGGATCAAGGCGTTCAGGCATCAGGAGAAACAGTTCTCCTGATGCCTGGGCCTCGCCGTCCTGACGTCTACTTCGCGGCCTTGATGAGATGGAAGTGAGTCGACCTCCCGGCCCCGAGGCCCGGGTAGACCCACTCGCTCACCACCTTGGGATTCGCGACGACCTCGTTGGCGAACCAGAAGAGCGGGATGTCGGCGAACTCTTCGAAGAGATGGTCAGCGACCGCCCGCGCCAGTCGCTGCCGCTCGCCGGGATTCACAGCCGCGGCCCAGGCCAGGTAGGTCTTCTCGATGAACTCGTTCTCGTAGTGGTGGTTCGGTCCCTTGCTATAGTTGCTGATCCGGATCCACTCCTCCGACGGGCGCCAGGAGATGATGTTGGGCCAGATGCAGCAACCGATCGTCTTCTTGCGGAACATCTCCCGCACCTTGGCCCAGTCGAGCACCTCGATCTCCGTCTCGACGCCAACATCCTTGTAGTAGATCCCCAGGGCCTCGGCCACCTGCGGACCTTCCGACTCGCCTGGTTCGGTGAACGCCAGGATCTTGAACTTCAGCTGCCCCGGGCCGTAACCGGCCTCCTTGAGGAGCGCCTTCGCCTTTCCGGGGTTGTAGCCGTACATCTGGTCGAACCGACTCGCCCACTCCGGGTTGTAGCCCTCTGATTGCGCGGACCACCCGGTCACGTACGTGGGGGTCCCCTTGCCGGCGAACACCGTGTTGAGGAGCTCTTTGCGGTTGATGGCGACATTCAAGGCCTGCCGCACCGGCTTCTTGGTCCAGGCCACGTCGGGCTTGAACGCCGTGTCCCCGGGCAGGAAGTACAGGCCGCCCAGGTAGACGGTCATCCAGTCCACGGGGAACGACGACGTGTAGATCTTCATGCCCCGCTTGAGCGCGTCCTTCTGTAGCTCGCGTGGCAGGTCGGCAATCTGGGCCTCGCCCGAGAGGATCAACGCCAGCCGCGTCGACTCTTCGCGGGCCAGTCGGAACTCCAGCTCCTTGAACGCCGGCTTCTCGCCCCGGTAGTGGTTGTCCACTCGCTCGAAGGTGATGGACAGGCCCGGTTGGCGGCCGACGTAACGGTACGAGCCGGTTCCCGCCGGCCGTTTCTCGAACCCTTCCAGGCCTTCCTTGTCCCACTGGGCCTTGCTGACGATCCGTAGATCGCCGGCGCGAGACGCCGCGTATGGCATGACCGTCGTGGGGCGCTTGAAGCGGAACACGACCTGGTAGTCGTTGACGGCCTTGACCTCGTCGACCTGGCGCCAGAACCCGACCAGTGTCGCGGTCGCCTCCGGACGCATCATGAGCGAGTGCGAATGCACGACGTCCTTGGCGGTGAATTGACCGTACCCGAAGTGGAACGGAACGCCCTTTCGCAGGGTGAACGTCCATTCTTTGTAGTCAGGGCTGGCTTGCCACTTCTCAGCCAGGCGGGGCGTGTACTCACCGGACTTGGGGTCCACCTCGAGCAGGGTTTCCAGGAACGGGTCGTACTGGAGATGGTCGGGGCGACTGATCATCCAGAAGCGGTTGCTGTCCTCGAACCCGGCGGACGCGAACAGGAGCTTCTGGACCTTGGCCTCCTGCGCCGATCCAGGTGACAGCGTCGTCTCGAACGTAAATGCCAACGCCAGCAGCAGCCCCAGTGCGATGGAAACGAGCCGCGGCGATGGGAACCGTGACAACGCGTAGCGTCTCATCGGATGCCTCCTCCGCATTCTTGTCTTAGCTTGGGCAGTCCTATACGTGCCTGAGCTTGGGGTCCAGGTGATCGCGGAGCCAATCTCCCAATAGATTGAGAGAGAGCACCGTCAGCATGATCGCCAGTCCGGGGAACATCGAGACCCACCAGGCCGTGACGATCAGCTCTCGGCCGTCTGCGATCATGAGGCCCCACGCCGGGGTGGGACGGGGAAGCCCGGCGCCGAGAAAGCTCAAGGCTGATTCGAGAAGAATGACGTATCCCACTTGTAGCGTTGCCAGGACGATGAGGGAGTTCACGACGTTCGGGAAGATGTACTTGGCCATGATGCGGCCGTGGGACGCCCCAGCGACCCGCGCCCTGGCGATGAAGTCCCGCTCCTTGACGCTGAGGGTTTCCCCCCTGACGAGCCGCGCATAGCGAGCCCACAGGAGTACCACCAGAACGATAATGACCGTTCCGAAGCTGGGGCCGACCGCCGCGACAAGGACCAGAGCGAGCAAGATCGTCGGCAAGGATAGGGAGATGTCGACCAGGCGCATGATCAGCGCGTCGGTCGTGCCTCCGAAGTAGCCCGACATCAACCCCAGGCCTGTCCCGATGCTACCGCCGACGAAAATCGCCACCAGGGACACCATGAGAGAGACCCTGGCCCCGTAGATCATCCGGCTCAGGATGTCACGTCCGAGTTTGTCGGTGCCAAGAGGATGCTCGATGGTGCCGCCCTGTTGCCATACCGGGGGCTTCAACCGCTTGGCCAGCGACCCCTTCAAGGGGTCGTACGGCGCGACCAGCGGCGCGAAAACGGCCGGGATTACCAGAAGGAACGTGAGGAGACTGAGCGCCACCACCGGATACCGTCCGACCTGACGCATCGCCCGCGCCACTCTGGGGGGTGCGTACCAGGGAAGAGCTCTCGCTGTCACTGTTGCCACGATGTGTCCTCCCTTCTCCCCTTACTGATACCGGATGCGGGGATCGAGATAGGCATAGAGGATGTCGACGAGCAGGTTCGTGAGAATGAAGATCCCGGCGAACACGATCACCACGGCCTGGACCACCTGAAAGTCCCTGGCCCTCACGGCGTCGACCACGAGCAGCCCGGTACCCGGCCAGGAAAAGACGCTCTCGGTCACCACGGAGCCCGTCATCAGGACGCCGGCGATGATCGCGAAGAAGGTCAAGGGGGCGATCGACGCGTTGCGCAAACAGTGCTTCCAGACGACCTTCCATTCCGGCACGCCCTTGATGCGGGTCAATTTCACGAATTCGCTATCGAGCACTTCCAGCATGGACGAGCGGACCAGCCGCATGATGGCGGCGACCTGGAACCAGCCGAGCGTGATCGCGGGCAGGATCATGTATTGGATCCCTCCCCGGCCCGACGTCGGAAACCAGCCCAGATGCACGGCGAAGATCCACATCAGAACGATCCCCAGCCAGAAGCCCGGCAAGGATTGGCCGAGGAGAGCGATGATTTTCGCCACGGAATCCCAGGCGGTGCCCTTCTTGACGGCGGCCAGCACCCCGATCGGCAGCGCCAGCACGATGCTGATGAGGAGGGCGAAACCGGCAAGCTGGAGGGTCGCGGGCAAGCGCTGCCTCACGAGACCCATCGCCGAGTGGCCGTGCCATTTCCAGGAACTCCCGAAGTCACCGCGGACGGCCTTGCTCAGGAAGATGCCGTACTGGACGTAGAGCGGTTGATCCAGTCCCCAGTACTTGGAGACGCGCTCGTACTCTTCGGGCCCTGCCTCCAGCGGCAACATCACGTCCAGGGGGTTACCAGTGACCCGAGCCAGACTGAACACGATCAGGCTCATGACCCAGATGGCCAATAAGCTCTGCAGGAACCTTCGCGCGATGTACCGCTGCATCAATCCCTCCTGCGCTGGCCGAGAGGCCCGCTAACCGCTGCGCGGGTTCGGAGGCGCCAGGAGCCGGACCGGTATTGTTCGCTACCAGGAACGACAGGTACTGGGCGGTGACGCTACCCCAGAGGCATGCTGCTTGGCAAGTCTCGGCGCGGTGCGAAGCGGTTACGAGACCGAGCCCACCAGACGGCGATCGGAGTCGTAGCGCAGCCTTGTGAGCGCGCCGTCCTTGTCGGTCCACAACACTTCGTCGACTTCGTGGTCGTGCTCGCCGACCTTCTCGAGCGGTCGCATGAGGTACCAGCGCACGGTCTTCTTGACTTGTCGGCCCTGCCGGCGAAACCAGTAGGTCACTGGCGCGAGCTCGCGCACTAGCTCGCACCTGTAGCCGGTTTCCTCGCGCACCTCGCGGAGGGCGGCGTCCGCGCTAGTCTCCCCGGGGGTCAGCGCTCCTTTCGGTAAGGTCCACACGGGTTGACCGCGCAGGTCGCGGGCACGGATCAGGAGAACGCGGCCTTCCTCGTCGAGGACGAGGCCACCGGCGGAGAATTCGAACAGCACACGAGAGCCGCTCTCCGGCACGCTCCGATAATACCCGCGACACCCCGCGTGATACCATTCGTGCACGCGTGACAGATCGCATTGACCTGCTCGCGCACTTTCCCGCCGGCTTCACGCCGCGGCCGGAGCAGACGCGGCTTCTCGGTCTGCTGGCCGACGCCATTGCCGAGGCGCTCGACGACCCGGCGGCGCCGCGAGTTTTCCTGGTCGAGGCGCCGCCCGGCGTCGGCAAGAGCCACGTCGCGATGGCGCTCGCGCGCTGGAGCGGCGACGCATATCTCCTGACGTCCCAGAAGCTGCTGCAAGACCAGTACGAGCGCGAGTTCGGCGCCGACCTGCAGCTGGTCAAGGGGCGCGATAACTACCTCTGCGAGCGTTACCCGGACGCGCGCGTGCCGACCTCCCGCGGCATGTGCCGGCGACCTCGCGGTCCGGTCTGTCAGTGCCCGTACGTCCGGGCCAGAACGGCCGCGCTGGCCGGTTCGATCTTCTGCACCAACACCGCGTACTTCGCCACCCTTCGCTACTGGCGCGCCGAGCAGCTACCCAAGCGGCGTCTTTTGATCATCGACGAGGCGCACAACCTCGAGTCGCAGCTGGTGAACGTGTTCACCGTCGCGTTCCCGCCCGAGCAGGCCAAGGCGTGGTTCGGCGGGCCGCTGCCGCGGCTGGACTCGGCCGATGAATACCGGAGCCTCATGCGCGACCACCTCGAGCGGATGGAAGGACAGCTCGAGACGGTGACGCGCGCACTCGAGATCATGCGCCCCTCGGATATCCCACCCGAGACCTTTCTGAGCATGCCGCCCTCCCGTGCCGAGCAGGAGCTGATGGCCGAGCGCGAGAGCCTCGAAACGGCCCTCGCCCGGGTGCGCTTCTTCGTGGACGCGGAGGATCGTGAGTGGATCGTGCGGTATCCGGCCGAGCCCGACTCGACGCTCGAGCTGGTGCCGCTCACGGTGGCCTGGATGGCCAGCGAGCTCATGAGCGAGGCCGCGGACCTGGTGGTGCTCTCCTCCGCGTATCTCGGCCACCGGCGGACGATCGCCGAGTGCTTCGGGCTCGACGAGAACGGTGTCAGGTCGATCGCGAGCGATTCGCCCTTCCCGCTCGACCAGCGGCGGATCGACTACCGCCCGGTGGGCGCGCTCTCGAAGACGACGCTCGCCCGGCTGGAGCCGGTGCTGTTCGCCGAGGTCGCCGCGATCATGACCGAGCATCCGCGCGAAAAGGGGCTGATCCACGCGCCGTCCTACGCCGCGGGCCGGCGACTGGTCGCGCATCTTGCGAGCCGCGAGCCCGTGCTGTCGCGGCGTTTGATCTGGGTCGAGTCGACCGAGGCGAAGGCGCGCGCCCTCGAGCTGCATCGCGCCTCGCCCCTGCCGACCGTCCTGGTCTCGCCCTCGCTCCGCGAAGGCGTGGACCTGCCGGACGATTTCCTCCGGTTCCAGGTCGTGACGAAGCTGCCCTACCCGGACCTTGGCGACCCCTGGACCGCCGCCCGCCAGTCGCGCGATCCCCGCTGGTACGCGCTCGAGACGGCGAAAGCCCTGGTGCAGGCGTACGGCCGGTCGTGTCGCCACGCGGGGGACCACGGCGTCACCTACATCCTCGATGGCCAGTTCGAGCGCTTCCTCGCGCACTATCGCGTGCTCCTGCCGCCGTGGTTCCTCGACGCGGTTCGCGCCGCGATGCGCGCGCGCCATCCGGATGCGTCGTTCGAGTGCTAGGATAGCCGCACGTGGATCCGCGTGACGTCGACGCCGTCATCCAGTCGGTCCGCTTCGAGCTCTATCGCGAGAACATTTACGGCGCGCTCGAGATCGTCGAGGCGGCGCGCGCGGAACACTCCGATCCGCGCTATGCCGAGCTGACCGCGCGAATCCGCTCGTGGCTCACTCACCTGGAATCGCGCGAATCGTACGTAGCCGCGCAGGAGGAGCAATATCGTCGGCTGCGCTGGCGCATGGGACTCAAGCTCCTCGAGAAGCGGATCCGCATGCTCATCGGTCGCAAGACGCGCAAGCTGGTCGAGCGGCGCGCGCGCGACCCCGAGTTCCAGGAGCTGGAACGGGAAGTCGAGCGCGTCCACGCGCGCCGCGTGCTCGACGCCGGCAGCGGCGAAGGCGGCGTCGCAATGGCGCTCGGCCCGCGCCACCCGGATCTTCATGTCGACGGCGTCGAGGTCTCCCCGACCAACGCGAGGATCGCCCGGCAGCTGAACCGCTTCGGCAACGTCGCCTTCCGCCAGGGGTTCGCCGAAGAGGTCCACCTCTACTTCTCGGCCGGCTCGTTCGACCTCGTATATTCCTTCGCGGTCCTCGAGCACGTACGCGACGTCACCGAGACCGTGCGGTCGATCGAGACCGTGTTACGTCCGGGCGGACGTTTCGCCTTCGTCGTGCCGATGCACGAGCTGCGCGCGATCGGCCCGATCCCCGACTACAGGCCGGTCCACGGGTACGCGGACCACTGCCGCGTGTTCACCGAGAAGGAGCTCCGGCAGACGTTCGGGCACCGGAAGGACTTCCGCCTCGTGAAGGTGCCCGGGGCCTGGAAGCACGGCGAGCTTCCGGATTGCTTCGAGCCGATCGAGTTCGGCTCGTTCTTCGTGTCCTACGCCAAGGACGGCGGCTAGCCTACCGCGCGGCGCCCTTCCGGCTCGCGGCGGCCGCCGAGCGGCCGGCGATCCTCCCGAAGACGGCGCCCGCCATCAGTCCCGCGCCACCCGGGTAGTTGTGATAGAAGAGCCCGCCCACGAGCTCGCCCGCCGCAAACAGCCCGGGAATCGGCCGCTGTTCGCAGTCGATGACCTGCCCCTCACTGGTGATCTTGAGCCCTCCGAACGTGAACGTGATCCCCGTCGTCACGGCGTAACCGACGTACGGCGGCGAGTCGAGCGGCTGCGCCCAGTTCGACTTGGGCGGCGTGATCCCGCGCGTCGCCTTGCCGTCCTTGATCGCCGGGTTGTAGTCGCCGGGCTGGAGTGACGCGTTGTAGGCGCGCACCGTGGAGACGAGCCCGTCGACGTCGATCTCGAGCTTCCGCGCCAGCCCCTCGATCGTCATGTCCTCGGCCTTGGTGACCTCGCGGATCCGGTATTCTTCGCGCAGCAGATGCAACACCTTCTGGTCGAAGATCTGGAACGCGGTGCGGCGGGGCTGCCCGATGACCGCGCGCCCGTACTTCACGTAGGTGTAGTTGCGGAAATCGGCGCCCTCGTCGACGAAGCGCTCGCCGCGGAGATTCACGATGAGCCCGAGCGGGTACGAGTGCTTCTGGAAGTTGTCGCCGACCTTCCGGTCGCCGTGCCACGGCGCGTTCAGGTCCCACTGGACGGAGTGGCAGCCGCTCCAGTGCCCCCACGGCAGCGCACCGATTTCGAGCGCCATCTTGATGCCGTCGCCGGTGTTGTACGGCGTGCCGCGGACGCGGGCCAGCTCCCAGTTGGGTCCGAGATAGCGCGTACGCATCTCCGGATTCGCCTCGAACCCGCCGGAGGCGAGCACGACGGCGCCGGCGTCGATCGTCTCGCTGCCGGCCGGCGTGCGCACCATGACACCGGTGACGGCGCCGCGGTCGTCGGTGACGAGCCGCGTGGCCTTCGACTCGAAGCGCACGTCGATGCCGTGCTTGGCCGCCGACTGGTACTCCATGTCGATCAGCCCGGCACCCCCGCCGACCGCCTCCAGGACGAGGCCGCCCCAGAAGCGGAATCTTCCGCCCACCTTGTAGGCCTGACGCCCGAACATCGGGATCCAGCGAACACCGCGATCGCGCATCCAGCGCACCGTCGGCAGCGACTCGCGCACCAGCTGCATCGCCATGTCCGGATCGGAGCAGTCCTCGGTGACCCGCATGAGGTCGTCGTAGAACTGCTCTTCCGTGTACGGGTCGACCTCCATCGAGGATTTCTCCTCGTCGGAGAGGTCCCCGACCAGATCGCACAGCTCCTCGAAGCTCTTGAAGGCGAACCGGAACCCGCCGGCCGTGAAGAAGCCGTTGCCGCCGCGCCAGGTTTCGGGCGCCTTCTCGAGCACGAGGACGCGCGCACCGTGCTCCCGCGCCGAGAGCGCCGAGCACATCGCCGCATTGCCGCCGCCGATGACGATGACGTCGTAGGCCACGATGGTTCCCCTTCTGACTCCTGACCGTATTCGGCCGGCCGGCCCTCTGTCAAGGCGAGAAGCTCGACAGCGTCTGAATTCAGATACGGCGTGTCGCACGCGATTTTCCGCTTGACCGCTTTGGTTTGCGTCGTCGTCGCGTGTCGGGAGCGTCACGAGAATGCCTTCCCTGCGGGCGGCAGAAGCCCCAAGACGAGTCCGCGGGCGCGGTCGTCGAAAAATTGTGGCTTGGAGCACGATCGGCGCTCGGCGCGCCCCTGAGGTGTCTCCGAAACTCGGGTTTAGAGTCGCCCGTAGAAGGGAGATTCGCCATGGACACGCACTCGCTCGATCAGCACTCACTCGATGAGCTGGGCAACGAGATCGCCAAGCTCTCGGCCCATCTCGACGCCGCGACGGCCCGCCTGCTCGATCTCATCCGCGAGTTCGACCTGCACGCGGGCTGGAACAATGGCTTTCGCTCCTGCGCGCACTGGCTCAACTGGCGCGTCGGCCTCGACCTGGGCGCGGCGCGCGAGCGCGTCCGCGTGGCGCGGGCGTTGGGAACCTTACCGCTGCTGGCGCGGGCGCTGGCGAAGGGCGAGCTCTGCTACGCCAAGGTTCGGGCGCTCACGCGTGTAGCCACGCCCGAGACCGAGGCGCGGCTCCTGGCGGTCGGGCGCGCCGGTACGGCGGACCACGTCGAACGTATCGTGCGAGGCTGGCGCAGGATGGACCGCAAGACCGAGATGGCCGAGGCCAAGCACCAGCACGTGCGTCGCGCGCTGCACGTGTATCAAGACGAAGACGGTATGGTGGTGCTCCGCGGACGGCTGGCGCCTGAGGTCGGCGCCGTGCTCATCCAGGCCCTCAACGCAGCTCGCGAGGCGTTGTATCAGCAGGCTCGCGCGAAGCGCGCCGAGCTCGGCCTGGTGGTCGATTCCTGGGAAACCCCGCCCATGGAGCAGCAGCAGGCCGACGCGCTAGGGCTACTCGCGGAGAGCGCGCTCCATCACGGCATCGATCCGGGCGCGCCGGGCGAGCGCTATCAGGTGGTCGTCCATATCGACGCGCCCGTGCTCGCGGACCCCGATCAGCCTGGTCAGTCAGTCCTCGAGGGTGGTGCGCGCGTTTCGGCGGAAACGTCTCAGCGCCTGGCGTGCGACGCGAGCCGGGTGGTGATGCAGCACGGCGTCGGCGGTCGGGTCGTGGAGGTGTCGGCCCGAACGCGCACGATTCCGCCGGCGCTTCGGCGGGTGCTGCATCATCGAGACCGTGGCTGTCGCTTCCCGGGCTGCGGAGTGCGTTTTGGCCAGGGCCATCATATCCGTCACTGGGCGCAGGGCGGGCCCACCGCGCTCTCGAATTTGGCCGTGCTTTGCCGCCGCCACCATCGCGCGGTTCACGAAGAGGGCTATCAGCTCACTCGACAGCCCGACGGCGAGCTCGAGTTTCGACGTCCGGACGGGCGGATTCTTCCTGGGGTTCCCCCGCATTCGGAGGTGCCCGACGATCTCGTAGGCGCCCTGCAAGGGCGGCACGAGGCCGAAGGGCTGATCGTGCACGCGCACACCGCCACGCCCGGTTGGTTGGGGGAGTGCCTGGACGTCGCCTACGCGGTCGACGTCTTGCACCCGTTGGCGTGCCAGGCTAGCTCGCCGGTTTCGCCGGAGTCGCCAGCTTCGCTGGAGTAGCTAGCTTCCGGAGCGGGCCTGAGCCAGCATCTCGATCAGCACGGTGCGGCTCTCGCCACCCGTTCTGACCTCGCGCGGGAACGCGATTCGCACGCCATGCAATCGCTCCCCGCTGCGGAGACGGAGCCTGAATCCCAGCCGATCGACGGCGACCATCGTCGCTTCGTCGGCCGCCTCGCCCGCGAAGTGGCGCGCGTACGCGATCAGCGCGTCGGCATGGTCGCGATTCATGTGGCTCAGGATACCGGCGGCAGCGTCGGCCAGGGGATCGGGGCGTGCCTCGCGATAGTCGCTGGCCGTCACCCAATCCATCGCGGCGAAGCCCCCGACGAAGTAGACGTCCTTCACGTCGAGTCGCCAGAATCCGAAGTCTTCGAAGTCCACCCAGTAGTGGGCTCCTGGGTGACGGGCGAGATAAGCTTGCCGAGCCGCGCCGGCCTCGCCGGCGGCCAGCGGGCGCGCCTCGCCCATCAGGGTGAGGCGCGCAGCGGCCAGCGGATCACTCGGCTCCCCGAGCTGAGCACCCTCAACGGGCTGCGTCACGAGCAGGCTGGCGCGCGGGTCCGCCTGGAGATTTTGCGTGTGCATCGCCATCGCGCTGATCAGGACCAGGGGTTGGCCCTGCTCGTCGAGCGCGTACGGCATCACTGACGCGAACGGATGACCCGGGTGCTTGCGTGAGAGCGTGGCGAGGGCCCCGGAGCGCACGAGGTACGCGAGCGTCCGCGCGCGCTCGGCGTACGTGGGCTCCGGCACCCGGGGCGAGTCTGCGCCGCGCGGCGGCCCGGCGTGGCGGTTCACACTAGTCCCGCGTCGCCGTGAACGGGCAGATCTGGTTGTAGGCGCACGAGCGACAGGCGCCCCACGAGGGCGTCGCGTCGAAGCGCCGGGCGCGAATGCCCGCCGCCGCCGCCTTGACGGCGTCGATCGCCTTTTCAAGGTCGCGCGCCGTCGGAGTGTGGCGGCCGACGACGTTCGAGTCGATGAAGCGCAGCTCCAGGCGTTGCGGCAGGGTCCCCGTCATCTCCTGCCACGCCAGCGCGTACATCTTCAGCTGGAGACTCTCGGAGACGCGGCGGTCGGCGTCTTTTTGACGGTTGATCTCGGTCGTCTTGTAGTCGACGATCACCGCGCCCAGCAGGTCCTCGTCCACCCGATCGTAGCGGCCTCGCACGCGGTCGGGACCCAGCGCGAAGCCGAATTCCTTTTCGACCCAGGTCGGCTTGGTGCCCTCCGCCTCTTCGTGATTCCAGAAGCGCCGGAGCGCCTCACGGCCCGCCGCCTTGCGCGCTTCCTCGTGCTCGCGCGTGAGGAAGCCTTCGGCCGGCTCGTGGCTGCCCGGACGGTCGTGGATGACGTCCTCGCCCGCCCACGCGCGATCGTAGACGGCCAGCAGATCGTCGAGCGGCGTGTAGTTGCCGACGACGCGGCGGCGCAGATAGTACTCGACGACCTTGTGCATGACGGCGCCGTAGGCGACCGCGTGATGTCGCCGGATCGGGATGCGCCGCACGTGGACGTTGAAGTACTTGAGCGGACAGGTCTGATAGTCGTCGATCTGCTTGTGGCTGAGATTCAGCTCGGCGTCGGGCGCCAGCGGCTTCAGCGCCGCGTCCTCGATCTCGGCCGGCGGCGCATGGTGCTCGATCTCCTCGACGGGACGCACCCGGAAGGGCCGGCTCGCATCGCGCGGCAGGTCGAGGCCCTCCAGCACGAAGAGACTCGTCTTGCGCTGCCGGCTACCGCCGTAGTCACTGGCACTCGTGAGAAACAGCGCCTGCCGCGCGCGCGTCATCCCGACGTAGAAGAGCCGCCGCTCTTCCTGCAGATGGAAGTCGCCGGTCGGCACCGCGTCCTTCATCAGGGCCACCGGCAACTCCAGCGGGTCGCGACGGCGACGCAGCGGAAACTTCTCCTGGACCAGATTCACGAGATACACGACAGGAAACTCGAGGCCCTTGGCCTTGTGGATGGTGAGCACGCGCACGGCCGGCGTCTCGATATCGGCTTCGGCGACCGCCGGGTCCTCGCCGGCGTCGATCAGCTCATCCAGGTGCTTCACGAATTCGCGCACGTTGTCGTAGCGCAGCGCCCGGGAGGCCGACTTCACGCGGTCGAAGAACTTCGCGATGTTCTTACTCTCGGCCACGTCGCGAGCCGTCTCCTCGCGGTACATCCGGCCGAGCCAGCCCGAATCCTTGAGGAACAGGTACAGCAACTCACCGGTCGGCATCTCGCGGCCGAGCTCCATGTAGCGTTCGAGGTCCTGGACCAGGTGGCCGATCGCGGCGTGACCCTCTTCACCGATCTCGTCGCGCAGCTCGCGGATCGTCTCCGTCTTTCGGAACACGTCGAAGAGGTGGACGTGTCGGCGGTCGGCGTAGGTCGAGCAGCGCGTGAGGTCGACGACCGGCACGTGATAGAGCTCGGACGACGCCAGGTAGTGGAGACTCACGGATTCGTCGGTGTGGACCAGCGCGCGCAGGAACGCGATCAGCAGCCGGATCTCCGGGCGGCCGTAGAGCCCGGAGTTGCCGGAGAACGTCCACGGAATGGCCTGAAGATTCAGCGAGCGCAGGAACTGATCCGCGTCGTCGTTGGATCGGACGAGAATGGCGACGTCGTCGTAGCGCCATTGCCCGGCGTCCACTTTCTCGCGGATCGCGCGTGCAACGGCGTCCGCCTCCTGCGTGCCCGTCTCGTAGTGCAGGTGCGCCGGTGGCGGGCCCTCGGGCTCGCGAACCGCGATCAGGTGCTTGCTGATGCCGCTGCGCACCTCGAGACGATCGGGGTTGTTGTTGACGATGAGGCGGTAGGCCGCGTCGAGGACCTTCTGGTGAGACCGATAGTTCTCGGTGAGCACCACCTGCCTCGCCTCGGGGTATCGATCGAGGAACGCCAGCACGTTGGAGATCGCGGCGCCCCGCCACCTATAAATTGCCTGGTCGTCGTCGCACACGCACGCGACGTTGCCGTGACGGGCGCCCAGGAGCTTCACCAGCTCGAACTGGGCATGGTTGGTGTCCTGGAACTCGTCGACCATGATGTACTTGAAGCGGCGCTGGAGGTTGCCGCGCACGTTGGGCCGGGCTCGCAGGAGCTTCAAGACCAGGACGATCTGGTCGCCGAAATCGACGCAGCCGTCGCGGGTCATCAGCTCCTGATACTTGGCGTAGGTGGCCGCCAGCTCGCGCTGCTGGAGGACACGCTCGCGCGCTTCCTCGTAGTCGGGCGCCGCAGCGACCTCGCCGGCGAGCCGCTCGACGTACGTCAGATATTCCTCGGGCGAGATGTCTTCGTCCTTGCAGCGGCTGACGAGCGTGATGATCGCGCGGATGTGGCGGGTCGGATCGCCGAGCGGCCGGTAGTGGACCAGCGGAAACTCGAACAGGCGGTCGCGAAAGAAAATGACCTGCTCGGCGCGGTTGAGAACGCGGAAATCGGGCTGCAGCCCCATCTCGAGCGCATGCTCGCGCAGAATCCGATCGCCGAACGCGTGGAAGGTCGAGATCTCGACGTCGGCGTAGCCGTACTGCACCAGCGTGTCGACGCGCTCCTCCATCTCGGCTGCGGCCTTGTCGGTGAACGTGAGCGCGAGGATCTCGTCGGGACGCGCCTTTTTCTGGGCGATCAGCCAGGCGATGCGACGGGTGATGACGGTGGTCTTGCCGGTGCCGGCACCGGCCACGATCAGGAGAGGCCCGGCGTCGTGAGTGACGGCCTGGCGCTGGGCGTCGTTCAGGCCGTCGAGGATCCGCTCACCCGCCATGCGGTATGACTATACGGCCCCGGAGCGTGAGGCGGCAACCGATTAGGCTTTGAGAGTCCGTCCTGGCCGATTGCGATGGAGCCCCGACGGGATTCGAACCCGTGTTTAGTCACGGTCGCGTTTTCGCCAAACTTTTTAACCAGTTCGTGTCAATCGCAATCTCACAAGCTTCCGGTGACTAAAACACGCACGAACTCGTCTCCTTCACAAACCGCTAGGCCGGCTCCTGATTCGCCTCTTACGATCAATAGGTGGACCCTGTCGCACACTCAACGCCGCTCGCAGCGGGAGGGATGAGACGACTCGAGACCTCACGCGAAAGTCGGCGCGTCGCGAACATCCTATTGCTCCTCCTCCTGGTCACCCTTGCAGCGGCGTTCGCTGGTGGCGGCGCTTTGCTCATGCTTCGCTTCCCCGAGCTCTACATCAGGCGGTTGCTGTATCTTCAAACCGGTATCAGCCCTCGTCCCACTTTGGGTGACGTACTCGGCTACCTCCCCACACGGTCCTCGAATTCAGTTCAGTGAGCCTACGGCTTACTCAGTCTCTGCATTACGCACGGGGAACGTTGGTTCAAATCGGGGCCGGATATCACGAATGAAAACGGGCGGTTGGTTCCTGTTTCAACAAAATGCCGCATAACATCCGCATGCACCGGACCGGCTACAGCGGGCCCTGCCTGCTTCCGCCGGCAGGTGATGCCGGGCGTTGACCGCTATCCAGAATCATTTCCTTTTGATTCACGTTCACGCGGTAATCGACGACCCGCAAAAATCGAGCTTTTCAAGACAAGCGGTCGCCGGACCTTTTGGCCGCCGCCGGTTGGACCTGAAATTTTGAAGTGGATTCTACCGGAGGCCGAGCAGGCGCGCCGCGTTCTCGCCCAAGATCAGTCGCTTGGCCTCGTCGCTGAGATCGTCGCGGTCGCGCACGGCCGCCACCGCCCCCGGAAAGATCGCGTCATAGTGCGGAAAGTCGGAAGCGAACATGATCTTGTCAGCGCCGATGATGTCTACAACGTGCGGAACCTCATGCTCGTCTGGGTCGAGGGAGATGAAGCACTGCCGGCGGAAATACTCGCTCGGCTTCTGCGTGATCTCGGGGACCATCCACCCGATTTGCTCGTAGTGGCCGTCGATGCGGGCGAGCCAATAAGGGAGCCAGCCGCAACCAGCCTCTAGGAAGATCACTTTGAGCCCCGGAAAGCGTTCAAGTATCCCTCCCGCCAGGAAGCTCAGACAAGCAAGTTGCTGCTCAAAGGGGTGCGAGATGATGTGCTGGAAGAAGAAGTTCTCGAAGCGGTCGGCGCCGGCAGTCGGCATCGCCTTGGGAAAGGTTCCTTCGTGGAAGCCGATTGGCACGCCCAGCTCTTCGGCGCACGCCCAGAAGGGATCGTAGATTGGATCCGTCCACAAACGGCCGCCGTAGGGGTTGGGCCGCACATAGATGACCTTGAGACCAAGATCGGACACAGCGCGGCGCGCCTCCGCGACCGCAGCTTCGACGTAGAGCAGCGGCACTTGCGCGGCGCCGTAGAGGCGGCCGGGGGCTGAGCGACAAAAGTCGGCGATCCAGTTGTTGTAGGCGCGGGCCATCGCGACGGCCATGGCCTCCCATGGGTTCGCGGCAATCATGAGCGCGCTCAGCGTCGGAAAAAGTACTGCGATGTCGATCCCGTCCTCGTTCATGGCCTTCAGTCGGGCCTGCGGCTCGAAGCCACCCGGATGCCCGTCCACGAAGCGGTATTCGTACATCGTGCGGGGGCCGACCTTGCGTCCGACGAATCCTGCTCCTGGCAGACCGATGCCGTTGTTGGCTGGCACGTGGACGCCGCCGGCAAAGGCAATTGCATCGACGCCGTCCTCGGTCCGAACAAGACGGGGTCGCAACTCGTGGAAGGCCGGGTCGAGATACTTTTCCCACATTTCGAACGGCTCGTTGACGTGCCCATCCATGTCGATGACGGTGTAGCGTGACATTTCAGCCTCCCGCCGATCCGGTCACCCAACAACCTCGCGAGAGAGCGCTAAATGTGCCGAAGCGCCCTCCGGGGCATTGACTATACCAGGCGCGTCGCCGGTCGGCTGAGCCTCAACGCCGCACGTCGGGGCCGCCGGCCAGGACGTCGGCGACGTCCTGGGGGCTGACGAGCGCGATGTCACCCCACGTCGAACACTTGAGCGCAGCGACCGCGGTACCCGAGTCGACGGCCTCCTGAAGGTCGCGACCGCGCAGCACGGCCCAGAGAAACCCCGCGGCATAAGCGTCACCTGCGCCGATGGGATCGACCATCTGCACTGTCAGACGCCGACTCGGCCTGAAAAGCCGGCCGCCGTCGAGCACCGTGGAGCCTTCCTCGCCCCGCTGCAGGCTGATCGTCGCCTTGGGGGCAAGGCGCGCGAGCCCGTCGAGCATCTGCTCAGGCGAGCCGGCGAAGCCGAAGAGCGTGTGCGCCTCGGCCTGTCCGATGAAGAGATAGCGCACATGCGCCAGCACGGGCTCGAGGATCGCATGGGCCTCGGTCGACGACCAGAGGGTCGCGCGATAGTTGACGTCGAAGGACACTGTCGATGCCTCGACGAGCGCACGTTCGATGAGCGAGCGCGGCGACTGGCCGAGGGCAGGCGTGATCCCGGTGAGGTGCACGAGCCGAGCGCGCCGTATCGGATCCCAATCCACCTGCGCCGGAGTGAGCCTGGTGAACGCAGAGTCGCGCCGATCGTAGAGGACCCGCACCGGCCGCGGCGCTACGCCGTATTCGAGGAAGTAGACGCCGACTCGCGAACTGTCGACCATCCGCACGTAGCCGCAGTCGACGCCGTGACCGGTCAGCTCGCGCCGGATCCGCTCGCCCCACGGGTTGGCCGGCAACGCGGAGATCCAGGCGGTGCTCAGGCCCAGGCGGGCGCACGCGGCGGCCACGTTGGCCTCGGCGCCCCCGACCTGCAAATCGAGCTGGCGCGCTGTCTCGAAGCGCGTGGGCGACGGAACCGCCAGCCGCAGCAATACCTCGCCGAGCGTGACGAGGTCGTGCATCTAGCCGGTCTTCAAGCGAATCTGGACTGACGTCCCCAGCATCATCGGCAGACTCATGTGCTCGGGCCTCCGGTCGACGCCGAACGTGATCTGCGCGGGCTGATTCTGCTTCGCCCACGACGAGAAGCGCGTGAGATCGAATCGCCCGATCGGCTTGCGTGTCTCCGCATCGAGCCCCACGTCGAGGGTGAAGGGGACCAGCTCGGCCTGGTATCGCGGCTGGACGTCGTCGGGACCTTCGTTACTTGCGAGTTTCCGCCGGATCACGTGAGTGACCAGCTTGCCGTCCGCCTGAGACGGCCAGAGCTTGTCGGCGTAGTTGAGCGTCGCGCTGATCGCGTCGTCGATGTGCACGCCCTCGGGCATCCGAACGGTATCGTCCACGACGCGCAGGCGTCGCAGGAAGAATGTTTCGCCTTTGAAGTGATAGTCGACTTGTCGGGCAGTGTAGTCGTACGTGACGTTGGAGCGAGACTCGCGCCCTTTCACGGAAAAGAAGGACTGGGTCCGCAGCGGCGCCCAGCGCCCCTCGCGAAGGATCCCGGCCGAGTCGATCCGATTGGCGATCCCGTCACCCTCTCCCGTGACTGCTACTTCGTACCGACCAGCGGCCTTGTCGACGGACTCCGATAGGGTTTCGTCGATTCGATAGGTGAGCGCGCCGTAGAGGAGGCTGACATCCACGCGGTAGGGCGCGGTATGGGCTACCGCCGCCGCATGGGCCCGCGCCAGGGGCAGAAGGATGAAAGCCAGCGGAAGTGTTAAGAAATCTCGACGGGCGATGACCTGCCTGGACATGTTTCGTCAGTTCGCCTATTCTAGCAGCCTCTCACGAGGGAACTTGGCCGTTTGACTGTGCACCTGTTAACGTAAATGCTGGGAATTTCGGTCGAAATGCGACCCAGCCTCACCGGGGGTTAGTCATCAATGAAGCGCCAGCCCGTCATCACCGGACTCGGGATCGTCTCCCCCATCGGCATCGGCGTCGACAAATTCTGGGAAGCCGCGCTGGCCGGCCGCTCAGGCATCGGTCGCCCAACGCTGTTCGATGGATCGAAGTTGCCGGCGAATAGCCGGCTCGCGGGTGAAGTTCGTGACTTCAATCCGCGACTTTGGATGACCGTCCAAACCGCGAAAGTCGCTGGACGCTTCAGCCAATTCGCCGTTGCAGCAGCGAAACTGGCGATGCACGACAGCCGGATGAGTCTTACGCCAGACACAGCTGAACGTTGCATGGTCTCCGTCGGATCGTCTATGAGCGGTCTTGCCGATGTTGAACAGCCTGCCTTCCGTTCATTCCTTCAGGGCGAGGACATGCGTCCCTGGACGGTCCTCGAGTACCCGGCACATGCAGCTACGAGCCACGTCGCCATCGAAATCGGGTCTCGCGGGCGGACCGCGAGCCCAGCGACAGCTTGTGTTGCTGGCATCGATGCGATTGCAACATCGGCAGAAAGTGTAGCTAGAGGTCAGGCTCCCGTGGTTGTCGCTGGTGCTTCAGAAACGCCGTTCTCTCCAGCGTGTGTCGAAGCCTTTCGCGCTCTAGGTGCATTGGCGACATGGCCGGGGCGTCCGGAGGAAGCTAGTCGACCATTCGACAAACTGCGGAGTGGTCTCGTTTTAGGAGAGGGCGCCGCAATCGTTGTCATAGAGGATGAGGCTGCTGCTCATGCTCGTGGCGCGCCGATTTACGCCAGGATTCTCGGTTTTGCCAGCGTTACCGAGGGCGCGCACATGCGTAATGTCGATGTCACCGGAGAGCCGGTCGCTAGAGTGATGGCAATGGCGATCAGTGACGCGGGACTAACGTGTCGAGACATCGACTATATCAGCGCTCACGGCAACTCACTTGTTGACTATGACATTTCTGAGACGGCCGGGATAAAGCTTGCGTTCCAAGAGCGTGCTTGGTCTGTCCCGATCTCCTCGATCAAATCCATGTGTGGTCAGGCAATGGCGGCAAGTGGTGCGATGCAGGTGGTTACCTCGTGTCTTGCTATTCGTGACAGCATAGCCCCGCCGACGATCAACTACAGCGTTCGTGATCCAGCTTGCGATCTGGACTACGTTCCGAACGTGGCTCGACGGGTCCGCGTCCGCAATGTTCTTGTTCATGCTCAAAGTATCGGCGGTTCACATGCCGCCTTGATCTTGGGCGCTCCCTGTTGAGCGAGTGCGTTCACTTTCGCTAGTCGTCCTCTCCTTCCTGCTGATAGGACTCGCGGCCTATATATGGTTAGCTCGTCGAGACAGCAAGACCAACCGTCGTTTCGCCGCGCTAACCGTATGCATCGCGGGGTGGGTGCTCGGGATTGGTGGCGTTGAGAGCGGAATCCAGACCGAGGTCTGGGGGCGTGTCGCGTTCGCGACGGCCTCATTGATTCCTACGGCCTTCCTCTCATTCTCGCGAGTCTTCCCAGCAACAAGTCCCTGGCCGACCTCGACGCTTCTCCGCGCCACGCTTTTCATTGGTAGCGGCTTGGCTCTGCTCGCGGTCACAACTCGACTCATCGCGTATGACATTTCGCTGACTCCCACTGGCATCCAACGCACCTCAGGTCCGCTCTTTCCTATCTTCACGGTCTACTTTCTGGTCTGCATGATCACAGCCCTCACTGTGTTCATTGCCAAGTGGCGAAAGGAACGAGGGCAGGCACGGGCTCAATTGCAGCATCTTGGCATAGGCCTGGTGATCCTTAGTGCGGGCGCGATAACAACCAATCTATTGCTACCGATCGCCACAGGTCGATCGACCTTAAGTTGGCTCGGACCATACTTCACACTTCCTTTTGTCGCTCTTGTTGGTCATGCCATCATTCGTCATCGGCTGATGGACCTCCGTATATTTGTCAGCCGAGGCCTAGCTTATGCCGTAGCCATGGCGGTCGCGTCGGCGCTCTCGATAACTGCTGCGCGCCTCATCTTTCCAGGCTGGGATGCTCAAACGTACTTCGTACATCCCAACATCGTCACAATCACCATTGTGGCTCTCGCCATGCTTTCCAGTCCTGCTCAGAGATTCTTCAATCGCGCAATCGACCCGTATCTATACCGCGGAATCGAACATGCGACTGCTCTTCGCGCCGCGACGAGACGCTTAAGCCGATTGATGCAGCCGGCAGAACTAGCTACTGAGCTAAGGCAGATTCTTGCTGAGGTCCTCGTTCCAGAATCTTTCACCCTACTTGTCAAGCGCTTCGAGAGCGACTCATTCGAGCAACTCTCCTCGGAAGGATCCACGCAGGTCGATCCGCGCATTTGGGCCATGCTGCAGTCTGATCAGCACAATAGTGTTCGCATCCTCGTCGTCACTTCGGGAGAGGATGCGAGCGCTCTCGAGCCTATCCAGGAAGCCTTGCGAGCTCTTAGTGTTGAAATCGTCGTAACAATCGGCCGACGAGGACAGTTGCTGGGTCTGGTGCTTCTTGGCCCCCGCCGAAGTGGAGACGCGTACTTCAAGAACGATCTGGCGTTCATAGAGTCGCTAGCCGATCTGGCTTCAATCGCGCTAGAGAATGCTCTGCTCTATCGACAACGCATCCAGATGCTTGAGTATTCGGATCGCCTCCTCGAATCGATCGACTCTGCCGTGGTAGCTATTGACGTCGGAGGCAGAATTACTAGCTTCAACCCCGCAGCGACCAAGCTTCTGGGGGTAAGCGACGAGTATCGTGGTGCCCTAATGCATGTCCTGCCGTCGGAAATTGGCTGGGCATTGGTGCTCGCTGTCAGCGGCGGATGGCATCCGCGCGAAGTGGAGGTCACGATCGATCATGTCGTGAGGGGCCCTCTTTATGTGATTCTATCGACCGCGGTCCTCCACGACGACGAACAACATGTATCGGGAGCATTGGTTGTCGTAACGGATCTATCGGCGGTCAAGGCGCTTGAAAGAAACCAGCGCAGAGTCGAACACCTAGCGATCATGGCCCGCTTCTATGCGGGCATCGCACACGAGATCCGCAATCCGCTGGCTGCGATTTCCAACTTCATTGCTATGCTTCCTGATCGATTCGATGATCCTGAGTACAGGGATACGGCTGTTCGGCTACTTCCGATGGAAGTATCGCGAATCGTTCGACTCTCAGAGCGGCTACGATTGATGGCTCCGAGCGAAGGGGGAAAGCTTAGCGTCGTATCGATACCGCCCCTGCTCAACGACATCGTCGCGATCCATTCTCAGAATGCACAGGAGCAGCACGTTAAGATCTCTTTACGGTGCCCCGAGGTACTGCCGAAAATACAGGGTGACCCTGGTCAACTCGTTCAGCTCTTCGTAAATCTCCTCAAGAATGCAGTCGAGTCAATGCCGGACGGTGGCACTGTCACGATAGAGGCTGATGGTTCGCCGGGAAGATTCGGAGTTCACTCAATCGTTGTTCGCGTCTTGGACGAAGGAATTGGCATTGATCCAGCTGTACGGGCCAAGATCTTTGAGCCCTTCTTCACGACCAAACCATCGGGAACGGGATTGGGACTCTCAATCTGCCGCGAGATAGCGGACTTCCACCGCGCCAGGTTAGCGCTCTCATCCCGTTCTCTTCTCGACGGCGGAACGGTAGCGGAGGTTGAATTCCCCGGCCTACCTGACGATATACAGCTAGCATGATTCAAATTTCGCACTACCTAGTCTCAGCGCTTGTCATGGGGCTTGCTCTACTTGTCTGGCGGGCTCGACCCGCAAGCGCAACAAACCGCCTCTTCGGAGTGTTCACTCTCGTCATCGCTGTGTGGGTGTTGGGGATTGCGACCATGCAATCCGCTGTTAATCTTGATTTCGCGGCACGCCTTACATTCGCAGCAGCCAGCCTGATACCACCGACTTTCCTCGCCTTCGTGCAGTACTACCCCACAGCTTCAACATGGCGGGGCAACAAGATCGTTCTCTCCATCAATTTAGGTTGCGGCCTTGTTATCGCCTCAATCTCGCTAGTAACGAGATTGGTTGTAACCGACGTGACAATGACAGCAAGCATGGGAGTGGCTCGCGAGACCGGCCCACTGTACGGTCTTTACGTCATTTATTTTCTTACGACTTGGCTAGTCTCCATCGGAGTCGTCATCGCCAAGTGGACACTAGCGCGTGGGTTTTCGCGAGGGCAACTCCACTATCTCGCTCTCGGCGTCATACTTTCAACCGCTGGCGGCATCACAACGAACCTCATCCTTCCTCTGGTGACAAGAAGTTCCGCCTTCGCATGGATCGGACCGTATTTCGCGCTCATCCTTATTGGCATGGTCGCTCACGCCATTATTCGTCACCGCCTTATGGATGTCAGACTAGTAATCCACCGGGGCCTGACGTTTGCGCTGGCGCTAGCGGTTTCACTCATACCCGTGGCCTGCCTCCTAGCGCTCGCCTGGCCCAGGCTCTCGGACCACCTCGCTCCCGAGGAACTGATAGCCGTTGTCATTGCAATCGTGGTCGTCGGC